>Ga0105103_10000013_pt1 | contig 76124 bp, 112 predicted proteins | sample PPLLaktember2015_2_FD_79107 | JGI IMG/M metagenome (GOLD analysis project Ga0105103, IMG submission 79107) | Freshwater sediment microbial communities from Prairie Pothole Lake near Jamestown, North Dakota, USA - PPLs Lake P7 Core (6) Depth... | ecosystem: Environmental > Aquatic > Freshwater...
GAGCTCCGCGTTTCAACATAGATAAAGCTTTGTTTTCTACTATTCTATGACATTCGTCGCAAAGGGTTATCAAGTTTCTAGTGTCGTTAGTTTGACTTACTCTCAACAATAGAACATGATGGGCATTCAGTTTTTTTACTTGTCCATAAGTTCTTCCACAAGCTCTACAACGATTTCCATCCCTCTGATAAACTTGGTGCCTAACTTCTTCCCAATGTTTACCATACCTAGCTTTTCGCTTAGCTCTATCGGCCGATCTTTGCTGTCTAGTTAAAGGTCTTTTGCTCATTTGTTTATCTTAGACGCAAGATAAGTCTATATGAAGATATATACCTTTGGAAAGGATAGAGCTCCAACTAGATTTTGCTTCTTGATATTTAATAATTCAAAATATAGGATAGGATTGCACCCTTACAAAGATATTATGACAATAGGTAAAGGTGATATTGAGTTTGTTAATAAGATGATTGATGGCATGATGTCCGATGACGATCCTCAATATGTAATAAAGGCACTATTCGAATGGAAAGCTTGAAGTTTAAAGACTTAAAAGTAGGGATGTTCTTTGTACAAGACAACTATTCAATATATAGTAGTGCTTGCATAATATGCGCTACTAGTAAGAAAAAGATGGGTCTATTTTATAGAAGCGAAGACGATGGTAATGGAAACGAAAATGCAATTATATCTTTAATAGATGTTGATGAAGAATTCTTTTCATTTTTAGAGAAAAGACAAAATAACATATTTAAAAGGGAATATTTAAATTCAGATAATGGATTTAAAACTGTTATCAATCAGATTTTCGAAAAGGGAGCAAAAATTAAAATTGAGGGTTCCAAAAGCTCTCTTTAAATAGTCTCCTAAATAACTTTCTTTTAGATGCTTCTGTTATTTCACCGGGATCCCTTTTTATCAACTTACTTCTCATTGGGATCCAGTCCTGAAATTCCCAATTGCCAGAAATAGAATAGAAAGCTAAACACCTTTCTGGCCTTATAGATATTGGCAAATAATATTCAAATCCCACATAAACATCAGCATACCACTTGAAGGGATAAACTCTAGCAACTCCTTTTTTCATTATGCTCCAGTCCCGTATCTCTCATTTCTATAAGCTTTCTTGTTTTGGCCATTTAAAATTTCTCTTTTATTTCTTTTTCTTTTTTCTTTACGAGTTTCTACTTTACCTTGTCTAGCTGGATCGCCCATGTCTGGAGTAGATATACCCGAATCTGTTTTCTTGGATACTAATCTTTTTACGGCATCGCCCATCTTAAATGAGTTGGTTCTTTGTATATACTTTATAGCTTCTTTGAGTTTCATTTATTCCTCTTTAATTTATACTTCATTCTAAATATATTATTAAACAAATCGTCTTTTGATATTTCTAGTGATTCGTTGCCTATAAAATTGCTAGAATCCCAATCTTCATTAGTCTTCTCTAGCTGTAGAGAAACAAATGCTTCTTTAGTATCTGGTAGAAGAGAAAGAACGATGTAATCTAGTTTTTCACTATACTTTCTTAGTATATAGAAATACCACATTCCCCTACTAGATTTACTAGCTAATAGCATTCCCTTCTTAATATTATCGAATCTCATTTGCATTAGAAATGCCTCGACTTATAAAACATTAACTTCTCTAAGTGTTTCATACTCTTATCTTTCTTCTTGTCTATTTTCATAAGCTTTAAATCTTTTAAAGCTTTCTGTGCTTCTTTGTCTCTCTTATCGAATTTAGCAAACAACAATGGCTTACTAAACATATCTGCATTTGCTGTTGCTATTGCTTCGTTGAACTTCATATTTGTTGGTTAGTAAATATAAACTCTATGGCTTCTCTTTTTTTACCAAATATTTGAAAAACATATGGGACTACTATTGAACTTCTTCCACCTATGTTCCAAGTCTTGTTTGCTTTTACTGGTAAATCTATTTTCCAAGCATAAATGTCTGCAACGTTTCCATCTTCGAACTTTATCATCCATTGCGCTTTTACTTTGCCGTCCATGCTGGGACCAGAGGATGGCCCAAGCCTATCTGTTAATTCTTTATAGGATACTCCGGATATGGTACCCAAATAGCTACCGGTATATGCTATATTGTTTATCGTATCAAATTTCATTTATTGAATTTGTTCTCCTGCTTTTCTGGTTGATAGGTTCCTGGCAATTTCTTCTTTTTATCCTTGGAGGTCTTCTCCTTTCTCTTTGTGCCAGCCCAGCTTTTTATTTCTTTATCCACTCTTCTTAAGTTTTCCTTACCTTTTCCTTCTCTCCAGAACTTGGTTAAAAATTCTAAGTCTTGATAGGGAGCAGATTGAGTTAGTCCACCTAGCTCTTCTTGAACTTTTTTATTCTTCTTCTTTTTCTTATTAAATAGAAAATTAGTCTTCTGTTTGTACTTTGGCCTAGTTCCATTAAAAGTCTTACCTATATTACTATAGTTAGAGTTACCTCTTCTACCTTTACTAGTCATAGAGTCATAAGAGTCAACATCTTGTTGCTCTTCCTCTTCATGGATTGTTATCTTTCTTTTCTTTTTCTTTTTAGTATCTTCTATATATCCAGCAGGAAGCTTTCTTCTGACGATCGGTGACATAATCTTTTGAATGCCTCTAACAGCAGGAGATTGTGTAGCTGGAACTATTTGTTCTAGGATATCTTTTAATTTCATATGAAGTTCCTCTTTGCATTAGCGGCAGATTGAGTAGCTTGGTTTTTAACTTGCCCCGATGCCTTAGAAGCTTGACCTCCAACTTGAGTAGCGGTTTGTGAAGCCTTCTCCTTAACGTTAGAAGTTGCTTTGTCTGCAAGCTTTTTTTCTTCCTGAGAAACCATAGTCTGTGGCTGCCCTAATACTTTTTCTTTTCCGCCATCTAATACTCTGAATGTCCAAGAATTTAAGTTACCATTATTCTCACCAATTCTAGCATCTACCCAAACTTCGACTTCCATTTTGAACTGGCCTTCCATGGTTACTTCTACTTCTTTCTTATTTATAGCTTCTACTTTTCTTTTAGCTAAAGTGAAATTAGCATCTTTTACAGCAAACCATTCATAGATATTATCTCTAAATATTCTATTGTCTGTTGATGCAGCTATACCACCAGGACTAAACCATTTATCAAGATTGTGGTTTAGCGACTTCAACATATCGCCACCTTTCCCAGTCTCTAGCTCTTCACCGGTCTTCTCTAACATAAGAGACCTTATATAAGAGCTAATACTTAGAGATTCTATTTTACTTTTATTTTTTTCTTCTTTCCTTTTCTTTTCATCAACAGCTTGTAATATCATCTTAGCTTTTTCTTTGTCGCTCAATCCGCTAGTTGGAACTTTTTTATTTTGTAAAAAATCTTCTACAAAAGATTTAGCTTCTTTTGCTTTATATCCTTGGTTTCGGAGTACGCTAACAAAGTCGCCATAATATGGATGAGAGCTAGACTTTATGGGCTCAGATTCTTTTGCTGTTTCGCTGGGTTTAGATTTGGGCTCTACCACCTTTTCTTTTTTTAATATTTTTGGCTGAGTCTTAGTCCAATTTCTTATATCCGCTAAATCGACGTCCAGAGGTATTTTTTTGCTTTCCCTCATAGAGTTTATGATTTCGGTTCTACCAGTTTTGCTAGTTCCGAATGTATTTATTTTTATTTTTTCTAGAGAAGCAAAAGACTTATCTTCTTCTGTAGATATTTTTATTTCTGCATCAGCATTCATGCTACCTGAGAGAATTATTCTAAATTGATAATCTGAATATTTGGCTGCTCTAGCTCCAGTTGCTTTTAAAGCTGGAAAGTATTTCTTTAATTCATTTACTACCTTTGCATTGGTAAGAGGCATAAATTGTTTTTTAGTTTTAGCTTCTTCTCTCCAGTCTGCACTATCTGGTGGAGTTGGCGAAGTATATAAATTTATAGTAGATAAGTATTGAATTTTAGTACCTGGGTCTATTGCTTTCCTATTTGTTCTTTGTTGAGCTTGCTGCTGTGGTTGCTGTGGCTGAGCTTGCTGCTGTGGTTGCTGTGCTTGTTGAGGCTGAGCTTGCTGCTGTTGTGGCTGAGCAGGAGTAACTTGTTGTCCTGCTGTATTAGGAGGAGGATCTTGCTCTGAAAGAAGTCCAATTAATCTACTAATTTTGTTCTCTAACATCTTTTCAATCTTCTTCATGTATTTTAACTCCACTGATCTTTATTTGTTCCTAAAACATTTTTAGCAACATTGGCTCCTATCATTAAAGTTAACAGAACAGATGCTTTAACTCTGATAGTTATTTTATTCATTTGTAAATCTACATCATAAGTAAACCAATCCATATTGGCCACTTTCATTATTTTCATCTTCTCTGCAAAAATAGATTTATGATGGCTCTTCAGAAAATTCTTAAATCTAACTGTTATGAATTGTTGTATGAAACCACCCTCAACATGAGAAGTTAAAGTAGCTGGTAATAAATATCTAAAATACCATACTAAGGTTCTTGGTATCTCAAAGAAAACTTTAGGATCTTTTAAGAAATTAGCTTCTAGCCACTTATCACAATTAAAAGCTACAACGACTTCCCCGAAGTTAGCGCTTTTCACAGAAACAAACCCTTTAACTATATCAACGTTCAATTGGTTTTCTACGAAGGCCCTTATTTCCTTATCGCTTACATCTTTACGAGTTATGTCCTGCATCCAAACTGGCATGATATACATAAGGTATTCATTGCCAGTTGGTTTAGACCAGTAATAGTTGAGACTTAGGGGTATAATCTTATTTGCTGTCACTATTATCTACTCCCGAAAGATCAAATAATTCTAAATAGTTTAAATTGTTTAATTTTGCTAATTCTCTCTTTCTAACATCTAAATCTGTCCATACATCTATAGCTTTCTTATAATATTTTTTATTTTCAGAAAGCTTAGCCCATCTATTTATTTTTTTAATATGATTCTTGTTATTTTTGTTAAAAGCTTCTTTTCCGTGAACCCACGAGCCTTGAAATTCTATAAATAAATCTTTTTCTGGTATATAAAAATCACAAGAAAATGGATATCTTTCGTCGCAATATTGTCTTATTACATTACTATATCGAGAAAGCAATATCCCATATAACTTATCTTCTGGTTTAGAGGTGTGAAAAGTATTATTTTTCTTTTTTGTGTCATATATTTTCCCCAATATTATAGGAGACTTTGCAGGCACATCTACTCCATATCTATCTATACAAGTTTGTTTGGCCTTTTCTTTAATTTTACTAAACTTCATTGGATTATCTACACCATATTTTTTAATTAAAGTTTTTTTAGTTTTATTTTTATTATTGTTTGATTGAAAAGTATATTCAACTCCGTACTTCGTTAAACAAGTTTTTTTACTATTTTCCTTTACTATTTCTGATTTAGCCGGGTGATCAACTCCATATTTTTCTATAGAGTTTATTTTTAATATACATCTAGAGCACAGAAATTCAAAATTTTTTAAAAATATTTTACTATAACTATTAGAGCAATTTTTACAAACAAAAAATATTCTATCTAATGTTCTGCATTTTCCTATGCTTTTTTCTTCTTTAGTTTTATGATCTATAATTTTTATAATTAAGTCTTTAAAGTTATTTAAAGACTCTTTAGTTTTACTTAGCTCACTGCTCATTATTTTTGTGTTTTTCCCTAGTTACAGTCTTTTCGTATTGTAGATTAAACATTCTCTTGAACTTGAAATCAGAGAAGAATCCCTCACCGGATATATTTCTAGAAGTAAATACTATAGTTGGCTCATGACCAGTTAGCGCTGCTATTTCATTTACTATGAAAACGCAAGCTATTGGTAAGCCAGGTAGGTTTACTACACATGGGCTATCGCCCAGTAAATAGCTCTTCTGACTTAATACTATATCGTGACATTGTATATAGGGGTTTTTGGATAAGTCTAGATTTACTTTCTTTAGTATTTGCTCTATTGAGTCTGCCTTAACTTCTTCTCTTATTTGCTCTACAGTATCATCCGACAATTTAGCCCCAAAATTTAGTAAATATACTTTTTCATATTGTGACACAGTTGCTTACCACCTTTAGATGAACTTATGTATTTATCTTGTGGTAAGCAGTGCAAACTAAGCGAACAAAGAAACTACAGAATCAAAGTCCTCAATAAATTGTCGCAGCTTTTTCTCGAAAAAGAATGATAGCATTTTGTCTGTGCATACCGTTTTCGAGTTGTGAATTTCGTTTATATCTACAACAGCATTTACTAGATTGGGGTTATTTGATATGCGTATTAGCTTTAGGTTTCTGAGTACTATTAGCTGTTGCTCTTTATTAAGCTTGTCCGTAGCTAAATCATCTATAAAGTCTTCACCATAAAGCTCTTCTGATAGCTTAGCAGATTTGACTTCCCCATAGCCATAGATACCTTCTATATCGTCGCTCTTATCACCCTTTATAGCCTTGTAGAGGCAGTAGTCATATGTCTTTGGAGATTCTACATACTTATCATTCACGGGATGATATAGCTTCACCTGGAAGTCTTGTACAGCCTGAATCATATCGCTATCACCAGAAACTATAGTTACTTCCCCTTGCTTACTCAGGTCTCTGGCAAAAACATACATTATATCATCAGCTTCTAGCTTCTCTATCGACTCTTGTGTTACTGGATAGTATTTCAATAATCCCTGAAGGTTTCTAATACCCTCAAATAATACATTCCAAACGGGGGCTATATCATAAGTTCGTCTGGACTTATATTCTGGATATATCTCCTTGCGCCACTCTGTAGAGCCTATATTGTCCCAACATACAATAAAATAGTAATCCTTGAACTTCTTAAAAAACTTATGAAACTTTAGTAAGAAGACATGATACATCATGCTTTCTAAATCTTTATAGTCTTCCGCAACAAGCTCTTTCTTGTCTGGGCTTGTCTTTTGCTGTATCTTCAATAGTATTGACTTGCCTCTATGAAAAGCTATATGTGATAGGTTGTTCCCATCTAGCAATAAATACTTATTCCCCACTATTTTCAACCTTCCACTTGTTTATAAAGTAATTTATATTTACCTCTAATCCTCTCTCAAACTCAATGATGTTGTTTATGTGATTAAGAGTTAGAAACCCTATTCCATCAGGGATACTATATATTCCTGCATTATATCCGGCTATAGCTAAACAGAATTTTCCTTCATACTCATCTAAAGATTGCCTAAAATAGGTTATACCTTCTTTTACGTTTTTCTTTATATTGAAAAACTCGGCCTCAGACCAGTTTTTCCTATGAGCATCATTTAACATCATGACGCCCCTATCTGTACTAGTAAGCTTGCCCTTATAGTAGTTTCTTCTAAATGCTTTTGGCTTAAACCTACTTTCTCCCCATGCTAAGCTAAAAGCTTGTACTATCGGAACACCTTGACTTAAAGACTCTTCAGTTATGGCTACGGATATTTCTGCATTCTTTGTATACTCGTTGAAAAAGCTTATCAGTTGCTTATAGCCACCATTAGAACTCATAATGGCCCACAACTGCTCATTCACCTCTATTCCAGTATAATAGTCAAATGGCACTAAAACATTTTGAGTTTCTACTACTCTTTCTATTATCCTCTTGTTGCGTGCATCATCTAGTTTCATTATCAATCCAATGATAACAAACAAGAGTACCATACAAAGTCCAAATAGAAAGACTATTCCTACTATTCTCACTTGGGCTCCGTTTCAGCCTCTTGAGTTAAGGCAATTATTTTATCTGCCTCATTACAAAATTTCTCCCAATCGGGTATGCCCAGGTATAGATGTTCTCTCTCCCACCTTACTAATTCTTTAATTACTTTATTACGCGTCGTCATCATCTTGCTCAACTAGCAGGGATATATTCCCTGAGTCAAATTTTTCAATAATTGTCTTTGGGTCACCATATGATTCTAGAAGATCATTCACGGTTGTCCCCAGCCTCCTAGCAATCTCTACTAATCTTATCTGAATAGTTCTAGAAATCTCCTCTTTTTCTTCAAGTGTCTTTTCCACAGATCTCTTCTTCCTACTCATATTGTACCTCTTTCTGTCTAAAGTCGTCGCAATTCTTTTTAATCTTTATACCCATTTCTTGATAATATGAACACATTCTATTACTTTTTCGAAAGTATTCACAATTGATACAACCCATTGTTGCAGGGACAGGTGCTTCTACTTCGAATTGAACGTTTTCTATTTCTGGTCTTGCTTTAACAGATTTATCCAACTTGTCAAAGGTCACAGTTATTAAATTATTAAAATACTTTTTATTTCTAAATATTATTTTTTCTCCGTCGCCAGCATAATATTTAGACATCTCTTTGTCAAGTATGTAATATCCTATAAACTTCTCATCAACAAAATAGGTTAGTAATCTTATATCTGAAGTTACTAACCTAAAGTTTTGATATATATTTTTGCTATCATCTTGCGTTTCTAAATATACAAGTATCTTAGCACGACTAAGACCGCCTGCCGCTCTGCGGATTGAGTAATTGTTTTCGGACTTCTTCTTCATCAAAGAAACTCTCCGCATCATATTTCTCAAACAGTGCTACCTGTTTTTCTAATAGAAATATGCCTTTCTTAAGAAGTTCTATTATGACCTTTGCTTGCTCATCCGACATCTTTCTCTACCAGAGCTTTTACCATTTTAAATAAAATATCCGTATGATTATATAAAAGCTCTTTAGTTAAAGTATCTATATCTTCATCTACCACTCTTGCTGGCATTGGCGGTGGAGTATATACTGCACTAGCAGCTGGCGACATTGGTGGCGGTATCACTACATTATTCTTTTGAACCAACTGCGTTATAGCCTGAATAGTTGATAATGATTCTACTATACTAGATAGTAAATCCGTATCGCTCATTTCCCTATAAGCAGATGATTTTCCTTTAGTGTCGCCAGATTCTTTATCTGACTTAGTTCTCTGTAGCTCTTTGTCTATTTTAGCATTTAGCTCTATTTCTATAGAGCTAGTTCCCATATCGTCGCTCATTGATTTCCTCCTAGCTATCCATCATAACCTTTACTTCTTCTAGAATAGCTGCATCGTCTCTAAGATCTGAAGGCTGAGTATTCTTTCGGTAGTAGTTGAATAGCTTCTTTACATCCTTCTTTGAAAGACCCTCTATCTTATCAGCGGTGATTTCTATTTGACCCTTCATAGCTTTACGGGTCTCATCAAGCTCTTCCTGATAACCCATAAAAGTCTTAAGGCCATCCTTGAAAGCATCCTTTTCCTCTTCACTAAGTAGCTCAAGCTTCTTAACTGAATTGCTCATATTAGCTCCTTTAATCTAGATTGAGCAGCTTCTTTGCTGCTATCTGAGTCTGTTTTGTTAGGGCGTAAAAATTTGCTTCTTCTAAACTAACTGTTACATTACCTAAAGAAATAAATATTAATTTTCCTTCGTCAGTATCTTCTGGCCATATAACTATGTTAGCATCTCTATCTTCCGTTAAAACTTTTTCTTCCATCTCCCTCTGTTCATCTATAAGATTATCATTAGGATACGATCTCTTCATTTCAGGCTTATCTTTTTCGTTCATAATATTTCTCCATTAAAAACTTCTTTAGCAAAATTATATGCATCTTGATCTAGTATGAGTTTTATTTTATAGCTTCTCAACTCCTTTGGTGGTATTATTTCCCACTTCATATCTGAAAGCAAGTTACCGTATTCTTCATTAAAATGTTTGCTTACTGCCATGAAGTATTTACTTATCATGCTTTGTAAACAAAATAACATACCTTCGCTTAAAAGTTCCCCATCATTTCTTGTAAAAAATTCCTTATAAGAGTCTTTCGGTAGATCCTTATTTTTCCACCACTTCTTTAAAAATCTATAAGTAGAAGCTAAGTTTTCCATTATAGCTTTTGAATCGCTATTAGTATCTCTAGTTTTTAAAGATTCTTTGTGTTCATTGTATTTATTAACAGCTGATTTAGTTTTAAGCTGAGCTGGAAATAAGGTTTCTCCTTTCGTCAGATTTCTAAACTGGGCTTCCATAAAAATGAAAGGATCAAAGAAAGTATCGTGGGAGAAGTTATCTAGAACCTGCTCAAAATATTTCCAATTTTTGGAAGCTCTCGGATCTTCCTTGGTTGGCAAATAGTTTCTAAAATCACCTCTCTTTCTTGCTTGATTTTCATATGCTTTATATACTTGCCAAACTTTATATTCTAAGCCATTAAACTTATACTTCTCCCACGATTCCATATTTTTTATATTTCTCTTTTCTCCGACCATGAACTACAAGTTTGCTCTGCTGGTAAAGTATTAACTCCTCTTATCTTTAATCCTATTTCACAAAGTCCACCAAGATACTTTCCATCTGGAGTTTGACTAATAAATCTACAATATGCACAGGTTTCACATTTGCCTCTTGGTGCGGCATTTGTATTTGGCACTTTCTTCTTTGCCATCTGCTCCTCCTAATAATTAACTATGCAAAAATAAGGGCGACGGAAGTCGCCCTTATTTTGATTATAAGCTTACTTCTACTCTTCCTCGTCGTCTTCTTCATCGGCCTTTAGAGATGCCTTGAGCTTTTCCTTGAAGTCCTTCACACTCGACTTAGCTTTGTCGGAAGCTCCATCTCCAGATTCTGGTTCAGGCTTATCATCGCCATAGAACTCTTCATTCTTGGTTCCACCGCTTGTGAGATTCTGGATATAACCATCAATAGCTGACTGAAGAACCTCTTCATCCTCAAACTTTGGAATGGCTTTTAGGTCGGTCCTATTCTCAAGGATCTTTGCAGCAACTTCTGGATTCTCATGTAGAGGAGACTGCTTCCTCTTTGCCTTTGAGTTATCGTATACAGGGAATTGACCAAACTCGTTCTTTGGTCCCTCTTCCTTCTTTATTACAAAATCAAAACCATTATCAACATCAGTAATATCAATGTCATCATCAATCATAGTTGATACGATTTTACCATAAACCTTTACGCCAGCTGCATAGACATAAACCTTGGTCTGGTCTTCATCTTTTCTGTCTATGAGATTCATCAAGAACTGTTTCTTTGCCTTGATGTCTCGGGCTATCCTGATTAGATCTGGATCGCCACTTCGGAAGAGCCTAGTCCTAGCATCACATAGAGGACACTTACCACCACGACCAGTCTTGGGATCTACATTGTACTTTAGACAATAGTAGAACTCTCCATCTACTCTATGTCTTGCTGTTGGTACAGAAAATACATCATCTGGATCAATTGCTGGTAGGATTCTTACGTTGTTATCCTGCCACTGTGGCTTAAACCAATTGTGTCCGCCACCTTCACCAGTACTCTTTTGGGAATTGAACTGCTCTCTTAGCTTGTCAAGATTAGTTCCCTTACCAGTCTTTTTAGTCTCACTCATAACAGTTTCTCCTTGTGCGTTTTTAATGATACGATAACATTTTCTTTATTCTCTAGCCTAACAGGCTTTATTTCCATTTTCCTTGTCTATAAATATATGCGATAGTTCCGTATGTTCCGATGTTGAAAAAGTCTTTTGTTATCTTCTCTTCTGTTAATCCTAACTCTTGTCTTTTTTCTTTGCTTATTGATAAGTATTTCTTTATCTCCGACAAAAAATCTCCGATCCTGATTATCAAACCTAATTCACCAGAATCGGAGATATTATTTGTAGAGTAAACTTCTTGCTTCTGATCGAACTTCTTTACTGATTCTACAAGAGCCCTTATGAATTCTCTTGTAATCTCATGTTTGCAAGATAATGAATTATAGATTTCACTAACTAAATTCTCTTCATCCATAAAGAGAAATATGCGTTAGTTGCTATGGGTTACCTTGCTTGACTTCTGTCCCTTACCGAAGCTAATGCCCTGCTCTTTCTTGCTGATATCAGTTAGCTCATCGGCTTCAGGAGAATCTTTTCTAGAGCTACCAGAGGCCTTTCCCTTAAGCTCTGCACTAGCAGATGCCTTAGCGGCCTTGTTCTGGCTTAGAGCGCCGTATGGCTTATCGTGAGCATCATCGCCATGCTTGCTCTCTTCATAATCTAGAGCTGGGTCGCCCTTTCTCAGCTTTACGAACTCTTCCATTCCAACGCCGATCTTTGTTAACATGTTAGCATCTGCCTCGCCCTTCTTTACGAAAGCCTTAGCATAATCTAGTATTGAAAGGATCTGTTCCTTGGAATACTGCTTTGCTGGAGCTCCAGGACCACTAGCCCAAGGACCCTTGGGGGCATTGGTTACTTGAATAACGCCCTCTTCGGCCAATTGATCTACTTTCTCCATAAGGTTTAATATCTCTTGTGCACCTTTTGATTGTTCCATTGCATACCTCTCCTATTTTAATCTGTACAGAATTCAGAGAATTTAGAATTAACTTGAGAGTTTTAAGTGATTTTTATAGATTTTAAATATGGATCTAAGATTCCTAATTTACATATGGAATCTCTGATAGCATGCCAAATACAACTAACTCCACCTATGTGAATATAGAATTGATTTTTACAATAACTTCTATTATTTAATGATTTTGAATATCCTAATATTTCGTCAATATATAGAATTTCTTTTTTATGATTTAATCCTAACAAAGCGCTATCACAACCTTCATATTTTTTCAAAACTTCTTTACGGGGAGCAAAATCTTCTTTAGTAATATTTATATTTTTACAGTATATCATATGAGAGTGTAAAATGTCTATATTAGAATTTTGTGTATCATATTTAGTACCGATTATTTTTACATTAGTACGTTTTTGAATGTTTTCAAGTTGATCAAAAAAACCAGAACTTAGGAATATAATATCGTCATCAAAAGATACTACCTCATCATATTGAAGAGAAGAATAGAGCATACTAGCCCATTCATTTTTAGGTATAATTTTATTTTTAACTACTACAACTTTAATCCCTAACTTTTTTCCAAGATATTTAAATGCTAAGGTTCCCCACCCTCTTTGAACTTGAATGATTACATCTTTCAATTTTTCTGGATAAAATAAAAGAAAGGATCTAAATCCAACCAAAAAAGTATTTATATATTTAGTTCTGAATACTATTTTCATAGCTCTTTAGATAGCTCAGACATCAAAAAAACCATTCTAGAAAAAGCTTCTTCTCTATTTTTATAGGAAAAATTTAATATATTTTCATGTCCCCTAGGGTCTTTTATCACTGGCCCTAATGATTCTATTATGGTTCTCTTCTTTGGCCCATCATAAAATACATTTCTAACTATTTGAAAATTAATATCATTGGCCATATCAAATACTATAACCATAAAAGGCTTTGACTGCTCTATATATCCAAGGATGTTTAGGTCATAGCCCTTCCAGTCTTCTTGACTAAACGCTTTTGTAAAAAGAACTGGTATTTCAGAAAAGCTCTTTATATATTTTTCCTTATCAGCAATTATTTTCTCTACTAGCCTTTGCTTGTTAGATAGATAGGTTCCATACTTTACAGTTTTTATTCCATTATCGTTTTCTATTTTATATAGATTAACATCTACACTTAAAGAACCATTTTCAAAAAGCTTTTCTGCAAGTGCCCATTTTCTATTCTTCCTAAGTAGCTGGTTTAAAATAACAAACTTACTTAATTGATTCTTGGGTTCTGGTAGCAATAGATCTTCTTTGGTGAAATCATTAGACCAAGTATAATCTCCTGAGTCAACAATGTCTATGCATCTTACATCTTCTTCGGAGATGGAGTTTGGTAAACACATATCGTGATCATAAACTAATCTAACACAAGAAGGAGCCTCTTCTATAATCTCAGTCTGAGCTCCGGTTGGATGTTGATGAAGATGGTGATCTAAGAATAAGACGGTTCTATCTTCTCCAGGGTTTTCCGCAAAATCAAAAATATAAAAGTTATCAAATTGATATTTTAAAGAAGTATGGTCTTGTCCATACTCCACAGAATAAACCCCATCTAACTTTATATTCTCCTTCTGCTGAAATAGCATTGCAGAATACAAGCCATCAGTATCGGTATGCATGAGAAGAACGTTACTCAATCTATCCTCTTTTCCATTTCTAGCTCTCTACAAGCTATACATCTAAGAAAATTTTTTGCTTTATCTAACTTTAGCTCTTCACTAAAAAATCCACAGAATGGTTCAGTATTGTCCCAATCATTAGCATAAGGACATTTTCTCGAATGAGAGCCACAAAACTTACCGTCGTACAGCATGCCTTTCATGGTATTTTTTGCCCTCCTCTATGCATTCTTCGCAAAGGCCCCAGCAATCAAAATTATATCCCCAAGCTTGATAACTTGGTAAACTAAAAGGTTCATTTACCCACTTCCCACAACATCCACAATTAAAACCGGGATATTCAACTTTCGGTTTTCCCTTCACTATCCACAGGAGATACTGGATCATCATTTGGAGGAGTCGGATTATTAGCATTTGCTTTCTCCCATGCCTCTTTAGACTGTTGTCTTATTAGTTCCCAACAAGGATGTTCAAAAATCTTTATTTGCTTCTTTTTGCAAATTTTACAATCACCAACATAATCTCTCATACTGGTATATGTAATATTATCAAAGAAGTCTTTTATTTTAACGAAAGGTATTATATTGTTTTTAGACATTCTATGTATATATGTCGTTGAATTGTTTTGTAACTCTAATGAAAGTAGTACACTTGCTCAACTGCTTTAGTGACGGAGCACCTATGTATGTACAGCAGCTCCTGAGACCACCAAGTATGTTTTGAATAGTCTTTTCTACTGGACCTCTATATTCTACTTTCACTGTTCTTCCTTCTGACGATTTATAGTCAGCCATTCCACCATTATGCTTTTCCATAGCAGTAGTAGAAGACATACCATAGAAAATCTTGTATTTTTTCTCTATATCTAAGAATCCCATTTTGGAACCATCTAAATCTTTTAGTAGCTGGTCAGTTCTATGAAATTCCGTTACAAGTTCGCCCCCACTTTCGTCGTGGCCAGCAAGCATTCCTCCAAGCATAACAAAATCTGCACCAGCTCCAAAAGCTTTAGCAACATCTCCAGGACAAGTACAACCACCATCAGATATTATGTGTCCACCAAGACCATGAGCTGCATCTGCACACTCTATAACAGCTGATAGCTGCGGATAGCCAACTCCAGTTTGAATTCTAGTAGTACAAGCTGAGCCAGAACCCAAGCCAACCTTTACGATGTCTGCCCCACTAAGAATAAGCTGTTCTGTCATCTCGGCGGTCACAACATTACCAGCAACAATAGTAATCTTGGGATATTTCTTGCTTAGATCTCTTACAAACTCAGGTAGATATTCTCCGTATCCATTAGCAACATCAATACACACAAATTTTAATCTCTCACTATATTGTTTATATAGCTCTTCAAAAACAGAAAGATCTTTTGAGTTAGCGCCAATACTTGGAGCAATATAATCAAATTCTATTCTGCGTCTTGACCAATCTAACGGAGTATAAAACTTGTGAGCAAAGGTAAGCATTTTGTTTTTAGCTAGAGCAGAATACATTTCAAAAGTTCCTATAGTGGCCATATTGGCGGCCACTATAGGAGTACCCGTCCAAGTACTTTCTGAGTGTTTAAAAGTAAAAGTTCTACTAAGATCTACTTCTTTGCGAGACCTAAGAGTACTTCTCTTAGGCTTAAACAACACATCCGAAAAATCTAATTTTAATTCGTCTACTATTCTCATGAATGGCCTTTCTGATTTTAATTATGCAGAAAGGCCGATAACTAAAGTCTAGTGAAATAGAGTTTCATCTGTTCCATCGGAGTTACTGGCCTCATGCCTCTCAGAAACTCTAATACTCCAAAGAAAATGAAGTGGGCCTCTTCGCCATCAAGGTACGACTTGTACTTGATAGAGTACTCACCATTGATGTCAGTAACTTTCAAGAACTGACCATTGCGATAGAAGTACTTTCCCATCGCCCCTCCCTTCTTAATTTACCCGAGAAGTACTTGCCCCTTAGGGTCGAGAGCGAGAATAGTCTTACAGCTAGGACAGCGATACTTCCCGGCCTTGATAGCCTTGAGCTTCTTGTCGCAAATGGGACAAGCAAATACTCGAGGATAGATGGAGTTCTTTGTATTGAGCTTCGCTTCGAAGTAAGTGATAGCATCTTCTCTATATTGGCCAAAGAAGAAGAACTGTTCGAAGCCGAGGATCTTGAAAATGTCCATGACTCTTGGACAAACCCCGACCATAGCCATGTTACCATTCAGAGTCCCAAGTGACTTATAGATAGCAGCACAAGCCCCAACGCCAGTGCTAGACATGTAGCTAACTCCGTAGCATACGAAGATGATATTAGTGTAACCGGCGTTGATAGCCATCTGGACTTTCTTTTGGAACCAAGAGGAATTGTAGGTGTCGATCTGACCCTTCATTTCGAAGGAGATGCACTTGGGAACTTTATCGATCTTCACCAAGTCGATGAAGAGGTCGTTGTTCTTTTCGTCATCGAATCCGATGATGATGTCTTTATTCATATAGCTCCTCCTTCTGACCAAACCAGCATAACTATGCGTCCTCCATAGTTATATTATAGATCAGAGTCGAAACTATTTCGGAGATATTATACTATTCTTTATTGAGTTAAATTCTGAATCCCACTTCTGATTGAAAATCTCTTTAAATATCTCTCTGTCTTTCTGCTTTTTGGCTTCAGCCAAAAGCATTATCTTGGTCCAGTCAGAAACGTATGGACTAGAGATATGGCTTATCCATTCAGAGAAAGCCCAACTACTTGGACGGACTGTTCTCGCTAACTCTTCTACTTCTTCTTTAACCTGTAGGTCTTTTATGATATCGGGAGTCCAGTGAGTAGTTTTTATTTTGAGCTTAGTGTAATCATCTGACCATTGTTCTATTAGCCTATCTACAAACTTCATCTCGTCTCGCTTTTTTTGATAATAAACTATAGATGCGACCCAGTAAATATTTTTATATTCTATATTACTTTTAGCACACCAATACTTTAAGTAAGTACTATGGATGAAGATGTCGCTTGGGAGTATATTAATTGCATCGTTGTTCCTCATCACGACTACCATGCTCATCTTATTGTCGTGTTCCATTATTGGCTGTAGAATTATAGTACATGGCTGGCGACTATCTATATTGTAGTCGGCCTTATCCCATACCATAACTATTTTATCTCTGCTATGGATCTTTTTGGAAAACATCCTTTCCATCTGACCATTTAATCTATCAGAGTAGTGATAGGAAAAAAGACCATCAAATTCTTTCCTGTTTTCCCAGTTCTTACTATAACGAGCGGCTATCCCAGGATTCTTTACACTGAATAATCTATCAGAGCACTCCCGTAAGATCCATGGCCAGTTCCTTTGTGAAAATGGGAAAAACAATATATTCTGGTCAATATTAGATAAAGTAAATGTGAGAAATGGTAATTCTTTTCTTTTACCTTTTATATGTCCAGAGCCTTGTAGATCTTTTAATATCTCAAAATAGGCATCATTTACATCTGAGAAACTTTTCATATAATCTAAATTATGCTATTTGTTTAGGTTTCTAAGCTTCTCTTCTAGTTTATAAATCATCTTAATTGCTGTATCAGCCTCTTCTTCGTAGGGAGTAGATTTAGCCATTGCTCTAAGAATTTCTAACCTAGATTCCATTCTGCTAATCTCCAGAGAGCTCTCGGCAGACTTTAACTCTTCTAATTCTTCCCAGTAGCTGGAGTGTTTACTAGTTCGCTCTATACCTTCTACACTAAAACTAACCTTTATTTCGTTTTCGCGATTTTCGTCTATCCACTTTTCTGCATCTTCAATTTTGTGAAAAATTAGGGGATTATTAGAATAATAATAGTCGCAAAAGATATTGTACTTAAGATCTTTATCTTTTACTACTGTTGAGGCAAAAAAATGTAGTAAGTCTTTTATCTGTTTATATTCAGACATAATAATTACCTCAACATAAAGCCCCGGTTAAAGTCCCGGGGCTTTTTGGAGAGAGGAGGAGATCAGCCCAGATTAACCTTTGCCTCCTGAGAGACGGCAAGGATTGTCTGGCACTCGGGACAGCGGAAGCGACCAGCCTTAGAAGCCCTGAGTCTCTTGGTGCAGATAGGACACTTGATGATGACAGGAAAGAGAGTCTCAGCTTTAGCAGCTACGGCTTTCTTGGTGAAGAAGTCGAAAGCGTTCTCGAGACTCTCCGCCATATTGAAAAACTGAGAGAAGCCGAGAAGCTGGAAGACCTCATAGACCTTCGGCTGAATCTCCACCATGACCATGTCCCCGCCCTTGGGCTTCACCATCTTGAGGAAAGCCGTGAAGGAGCCGATACCAGTGCTGGACACATAGGAGAGTCCAGCCATGTGGAAGATAATCTTGTCAAAGCCAGCATCGACTACCTTGCCGATCCTCTTCTGGAAGTAATTGCTGTTGTAAGTGTCAAGATAGCCTGTGAGATAGATGGCAATCACTCCGGGAGAATCATCGAACTTCTGAAGCCTGATCTTACAGCTATCATCCTTCTCGTCATCAAATCCCTGAACGATTTCGTTGTTCGTCATTTTCTCCTCCTACTCTCTGCAGCAGGGAGCATCACAACCTTCGCAGGTTGCAAATTCCTCTGCCAGTGGAAGAAGAGGAAGAGAGTTCTCCAGTTCCACTCTCATCCTTGCAAGAGGCTTGTAGACGGAATCTTCAAGCTCTCTATTCTCCCACTCCTTCATGATCTTCTTCTGTCGCAAATTCATTCTGCCCGTCATATTTTCTCCTCCCTCGTCTATCGATTAAAGCTTGAGCTCATTTAGAGCTGCTTCAGCTTCCGCAGTTACAAGATCCTTATCATTGGCAATTTGAATAAGAACCTTAGCAAGTTCACAATAAACTTCGATATTATCGTAGACGGTAAAGCGAGTCCCATCCTTCAACTTCATCTTCCAAGATCCAAAAATCTCATTAGATTTCCTTGACGAGAACTGTAGCTTAAATGGACCTACATAACCCATATTCTGAGAGGTCATTACATAGATCTTACCTGTGTTCGCATCCTTAAGCTTTACCATAGTTTAATTATATATCCTCGTCGAAGCTTTCCTTATCCGTTAAAAATTTCCAAAAGCACTGAAAGAAATCTATGGCTGAAGATACAAGAATGACCCACAGTTGCCAAAGAAAGTTGAGAAAATGAACGGTCAAGAATACAATAGAAAAAAGAAGATTGAATACCTTATAAATGAATAGACCAACAGTAAAATGAGTCATCATCTTAGTGGCATATCTATGAAGATTGTTTAGTCGATGCCCATTTATTTTTTTGATGTTTTCCCTATCGATTGAACAGTTTACAAAGTCTTCCCATAAAGCATCTCCACTTGGATCTATCTTTTTGCCAAGCTTCATAGCATAGATACCATGCCTACCATGCCACAGCCTAGCATAAACGGCTGCATCTTCTCCATCTATTGTTTTTCTAAAAATACTTATAAAGTTAGAAACCTCTTTACGCTTCTTATCATTCATGTTGCACTCTCAATCTTTAAGGATAGATTACGTTCATTGCGTTGTTGGATCTTTTTCTTTCCATTAATAAGTTCCTTTCACACTTAATCTATATCTCCTAGAATATATGGGAGATCTATCGCGATATCCAAATTTCTCTCTACTAATACTGCCTGCTTCGTCTATGGCAGCCTTTGTATAAAGTCTAGCTGGATCTACTATACAACCAACTCTACCTATATCAAGACGATCTGCATCTATACAAGTCCTAATTGTAATATCAGCTTTATGATCACATCCAACTGTATGTTTAGAAAGAGCTTCTGTGAGAAGCTTAAACTCTTCGTCATTAAGATTAATTTTGTCTCTATGCTTTCTAGCATAGTCAGCTGCTCGAGGTCCATGGCTATAGTCGCTGCCGTTGTTGAGTCTTCGGCAATCATGAAGGAAAGCAAAATACTGGATCACCTTTTTATTTGCGCCGTTCTTGTCGGCAAGGCGAAAACCATTTTTGTGGACTCTGATCCAGTGGTCAACTCCATGTGTGCAATGGGTAGAAAGAGAGAACTGTTTGACCACCATCTCTAAGAATTGTCGATCAGTCATGCCCAGCGAATCTCCTTCGGAGGAAAAAATCCCTTGGCTGTGGTATAGAGAAAGTTGGGCATCTTGCGAAGAGCATTGTCAATAAAGAAGTCTCTCTTGTCCTCATTATCGAAAATAGCCATCTTAGAAACCTTCTCGCCCCTTGGTCCTCTCTCTAACCAGTTAACTGACCATCTCCCTTTCTCTACCATATTTGATCCCCTCCAATACTTTCATTATATATCCCTGTCGAAGCTTTCTATACAATACGTAGAGGGGTTTCCCATCTCTTGATTTTCAGTCTATACTTCCTGCGAGGCTTAGAAATTTGTTTTTCAGCCAATTTGTGCAAAGTCAAGCGCTGATCTTTATGTGCCCTTATCAAATACAAGTTATCTTTTATAACTCTGAAAGCAATTACATTTTTCGGCAAAGCTGGTTCAACCATGATTATGGGGCTATCTTCGTTTTCGGGAACTAGTTGGTCTTCCCTCCACTTCTTCAAAATTTCTTCCGCCTGCTTTTTCGCTAAAAGCATTTTCTCATCATCAACTGAATACTCATAAGCTTTGAGTTTTTCAATGGCCTCAGTAAAGCCTAAATTGACAAAGAACTTTATTTTATGACTTATCGACTTATACTCTTCTACTCTCTTTTCAGTAAATTGAGAATTAAGCAGATGTCCCTTGGCCTCTTCATATTGATCAGTAAAAGATAAATACTGTGCAAGAAGCTTTTCAGATCCGACTGCATCTGGATGTGTCTTCATGACGATCTTATGATATGCGCTCTTGAGATCATCAAGAGTCTTAATCTTTCCTTCGTCGATAAGATCGATGAGCGTCTTTGTCATATAGTTAAGCTCCAATAGAGGTGATGCGAACTCCAAAGTTTTCAGAGTCCACTACTACAATCTCTCCCTTCGCTATTGGCTTCTGGTTGACAAGGATATCCACCTGTTCACCCTCGTGCTTATCAAGTTCTACGATGGTACCCTCAGCCATTTCCATGACTTCCTTGATTGGCTTCGTAGTTCGTCCAAGCTCAACTGTTATCTCCATATAGATGTCATTCGGATTATTGCCAATAGTAGTTGACTTCTCAATAGCATCGAGCTTCTTAGTTATCTGTACAGCCATTTTTCGTCCAACCATTCCCGGACGGCAATGGAACTTGTACTGATCATCAACCTTTAAGAAAAGAGGATCTTTGGGTCCAACATTGTTGAGCTTGATTATGTCGTCAACCTTTAAGGAAATGACGTCCTTCATTGGAATTTCCACCGATCCTACCTCGGCAATTACCTGGACATTAGCAGTAGCAAGTCTCTCTCTAAGCTGAGCGACATTTTCTAGATTTATTTCTTTTGGTGCAGAGATCATGAACTGAGTAGAAAGCTTAGGGATGATTGACTCGATTGTTACAAATGGGACGCAGAGGTTTATGAAACCCTCAACATCTTCCATGCGAGTCTCAAGAGTAATGAAGAAGCACATCTCGTTATTGGGAACTATCTGGGCGAACTGAGGATTAGATTCAAAGCGAGAAAGCCTCGGTCGAAGTTCAACTATAGTTTTCCACGCTTCCCTAAGCCCACCGAGAAGCTTAACTACAGTTCCTTCCATGACTGAAGTTTCAATCTCCGTAAGCTCTCTATCCCTTTTTGATTGAGCAACTGACTTGCTCACGGAACCCATGAGCCTCTCAATGATGAATGAGGTCAGGTTCGTATCGATTTCCAAAACGATAGCTCCCTTGAGGGGATCCATTTCAACTATAGCAAGTGTAGTCGATTTATAGGTGGACCTGATAAACTCTTCATAAGCAAGCTGGTCGACTGATGCCACAACGACATGAGCTGGGACATGAAGACTTGCCGCTAGAACATTTGAGGTTAAGCGAGCGAAGACCTCGTGCATCATCCTTACTGTCCGAGTCTGCTCTTTCGAAAACTTGTCAGGACGATTGAAGTCATAAATCTTGATCTTGCGCTGACGATCTATCTTGCCTGGTACTTCCTCGAGAGTTGGGAGCTCTCCCATAGAAATAGCCTGAAGCATTTGATCCATCTCTTCGTTTGTAAGAATCTTCGAATCATTCATATCATTTGCCCCCCAACAATCCTTATTATACATCTATGTCGAAGCTTTCTATGGTTTTAATTTTGTATCCTTTTTCTAGAGTTCTCCACCTAGAGATTTCCATGTATCTATCCCGAGACCATAAAGGATGGCTTGTTTAAGAGATTTCAATGCGACATTATTTGGCTTGATCTTAATAATGGGCACTAGATTCATAGCAGCTCTATGAAAATTTTTGTTTAATATATCCCAGTAAATTTCAGTAGCTTTTATGTACTGCTCAGGAGTTAGAAGATCTACTAGAGATCCACCCCTCAGTGCGATGAATTCCCTCAACATATTTGAAGCTTCTTTATTGTTGTGATTCAATTTCAAGCTTTGCTGAAGAAGATTGATAACTTTATCATATTTAAAATAGTCTCTTTTATTTGCCCCAAGAGTCTTAGCTTCTTTGAGAAGATCGTTGGACTTAGCAATAACCACTGGAGAGAGTGGAGCTTCTCTCATACCCAACTTAATTTCTAGATCAAAAAGAGTTTTTTCCACATTGTCTCTTAAATTTTTTGGAATAATTTCAGAATATCTATCGAGCGACTTGTAATCCAATAGAGATAAATAAACTGATCTAATCAAATTTGAGTCAGTTAAAGTTTTTGATAAAGAAACCATCTTAGAAATTTGCTTGATCAGATTGGCTTTAAAAATGTCGGGACCGTCTTTTATCTCGCTTAGCTTGAGCGACAGCATTCTAGCTCTCTGATAGTCTGGTACAATTGTTAAGATATCATTAATTCCTTTTTCTGCCTTATCTACCAAGATCTTAAACTCAGTAGAGTCTTTATTCAACTTTGAGATGGCAAATAAATTAAATTCCATCGAAAAGCATAGTCCAGAGACGTCACCGTAGACGGGATCCCAGGAGTTGATAAATCTCCCTCCCAATGTGTTCAAAGAATATCTAGAGTTTTTCAGATAATACTCTATATCATAATTTGTTTGCCCAGGAAAATTAAAGTCCCAAATTTCTTTAGCTTTTTCTAAATCTCTAATTGCTTTTGAGAAATCGGCATTTCTATAAAAATCAATTCCCTCAGCTACTTTCTTGTCTATATCTGATATGACTTTTGCCACCACAAATTGATTTACTTCTGCTATCAATTTTGGGATAGTGTTGTATTTGGCTCTAACATCTTTATTTTCCTGCAAATTAAGCGAGCTTCCATAATTGACTAGGGCAGCCTCGTAAGAAGACTTGGATGATTCATAGTCTTTTCTATTTTTATCACTAAGAGCTAGAGAATAAGCTCCATCACCCTTCTTTGTTAACTGAGTTGCCAGAAGAACATTGTTTCTTGCTTCTACTAGGCTAACATTAATTTCAAATATTGATTTGCTGAGATTACTCTCAACATCTTGAATTTTGATCATAAGAGATACAATATCGGAATTGTTTTTTATATACAAAAAGTCTTGGTCTATTTGAGATAGCGTAAAGTTTATATCCGATATGGTATTTTCAATATTTCTTAAAGCCGTCTCATATTCTTTAATTGCCAAATCGGGGTACTTATAGCTCATATTGTTGCTAAACCCATTTGCCAAATTGAACCCCTTGGAATAAATAGAGGTCACATCATTCATATTTTTTTCAAATATATTAAGCTTATATTTCATCATTGATGCGACTAGGGAAACATCTACAGACTCTGTAAATACCAAAAGATTATTAAGGCTATCTCTAATACTTGAGGCTCTAGAATTCATAACTTCATCGGTATAGTCCTTGCTCCATTCAGAAATCAGTTTTTTAGTAGAAGAATAAATATTATAAAGTTCGGACCTATTAGTAGATATTTTATCTAAATTTTGAGAGTTAGATATAGAGACTAAAACGCTCTTTTCGTTTATAACGAATTTTGAAGCCAAAGATTCTTTCCTAGAAAAATCTAGCCAAATATTTACATCTGAGATATATTTCTGTACTTTTTCACTTTCTACATCTGTAGATAAAATATCCAGTGCTAACAAGCTGTAATTAGTTGTCCTCTTAGCTGAGACTAAAAAATCTTCCACGCTAGTGTTTTTATCGAAAAAGTTATGAGTTTCATTATAAGAATTAGTAGCGATTATAGCTATACTATCAAATACTTCCAGAGAGACTTTCATCCTTGGCGTCTTTATTGCCTCTAAGATGCCTTCCGTTTTTCCATCCCTACCGAATACCAATTTTTCCACAAAATAAAGGTATATGTCGTTTGGATCTTCTCCATTCTTAGAATCAATAGAGTTGTTAATCTCTCTTACTTTGAGAGCTAGCTCGTAAAGCGCCTGCTCTCTGTTTTCTTGATCCTTGAGAAAGTGAAGTGAAGATACAAAATTATTTCTATCTTGCTCTACCGCAAATCTTTCGATGAGATAATTGTAAGCTACAGAGAGGGAATTAATTTCCAATTCGCTATTAGCTGCTTCTAAAGATATTTTCTTAACAGAAGAGATAACAGAAAATATCTGATCTTTTTGAAGATCAGAGTAATTCTCTTTTTCAAAAGATACCTTATATAAGGATAGCAACTCAGAATACTTAGCGATAGCATCAAAGTATCTCTTCTCTTCTAGAAGATTTGCTATCAAGTCCATATTTTCTTTAAACTTCTTTTTGTTGGACATTCTATAGAAGGACTTATTTACTATAGTTATAGTGTTTTTGATTGAACTATCTGGGAATGGGAAAATTTCATTTAGCTTTGCTAATGACTTTAAAGCTTCTACTTCATCTTCTTCTTTTATTTTTTGTGTAGCCACCCCTACTTCACTTGAAAAAGTTTTATAAACATCTAAGATTTCGTTTGTTATTTTATCTACTTCTGGTCGCAAATCTGGAAAATTATTCATCATTTTAATAGCTAAATTGAGAGCTTCAGAGTAATGCTTGGTTACCACAAGATACTGAGCTTGCTTTAGCTCTTTTTCCCCATTGCCTTTACTAAAAGCAGATAATGGAAAAAAGAACAAAAAGAAAAGAGCTAGGATGAATATTTTAGAAAAGGCAAATTTGTTGATGTTCATACTATCTCCTCCGAGTATAATTATACCTCAGAGTCGAAGCTTTTATTTAAATCAAACTATATATGCTTATATTTCTATTTTGATAAACTTTTTTGCATTAGGGAACGAGCCATTGTAGGATTTTCCAACTTTGCCAAAGTTGCTATGTACGTGGCCAAACAGGTGGAGTCTCGGTCTCTTCATATAGATCAAGTTCTTTAGTGGCTTGCTACCTATATTTACTATTTTATCGGTTAATCCAAAGGTAGAATCGAGAATTCCATGAGGAGGAGAATGAGTTATTAGAATAGTGTTGTTATCAATAAGGGGAGCAATCTTTTGAAGATCTTCTTCTTGTTCTAGCTCGTTCTTTTCTAGACTAGTCCATTGATAGCCAACGAAATTGTATTTGCCGAAATTGTATTTCTTGTTGTGAGCGTTGTAAATGTTAGCGCCATTCTTCCAAAGGCAATAATCGTGATTTCCCCTTACTACAAAGATGGGCTTCTTTGCTGTTGCAAGAATAGCTCTTATTTGAGCTTCTCTAATATCAAGGGCTCTAAACAAGATTCCTTCTCTGTTGTCTATTTTCTTGTGGATTCTTTTAAGTGTTTCGTCTGCATCTTCGTCAGCAATCGGCAAATCCTGAAGGAAGTCGTTCACTGTAGTTGGCATCATTTTCTTGATTTCGCCCTCAGAGATATAGTCTTCCATCAAGTCGCCAGCGATTACGCCAACATCATAATCCCTTTCTTTGAGGAGTTTGGCAAACCACTCATAAGCTTTGATGTAGCTGTGTAGATCTGCCGTGAACAAGATCTTCATGCTTACATTATAAATCAGCGTCGAAGCTTACAAAAAAGCTCCTCAAAAAGAGGAGCTTTAAATAATTAAAGTTATTTTAATTTTTACTGAGGAATGCAATTGGGCACTTTAGGACTGCCTCCATTATTTCCACCATGACCCCATTCGCTAGGGTTGTCCATGGGATTACTTTCTCTTAGATCCATTGATTCCCAATCAATATTGATCATGCCAATATTTTTGCTCCAAATGTTTTCCATCATTGCCCGAAGACTTTCATAATCTTTTCTAGTCATAGAACCTTGGCCGATCTCAAACAAATAGCCCTCGTATAATAAGTCTAAAAAATTATATGCCGCCGTCGGGCCTCTAGCAGGAGTAAGACCAAGTTCATGTTCATTTATTTCGCATTCATATATGATACCGTCTGGACCAGCCATCCAATTAAGAAACAAGGCGCCATAGATCGGGTCACTTCTAATTGGAATACCCAAATTGGACCAATAATGTTTAGAGCCACTAGAAGAATAATCCCAATGCATTCCCGCTATAAAGCCATTGAGAGTTTTATCTCCGAGATCTACTTTACCAATTATATCGCTTATAGAAAAATGACAATAAAAATCACAATTAAATGGATCACTTGATCTTTTTAGCCACATCCTGCCATTACCATCCTCAATCGCTAAAGAGTGATCTGGATGCGTATGCCAAGTTCCAATATATTCATAATTCTTGGAACATCCCCTATCGGTCCACTCTTCCGACCATGTCCAGGCCGAGACACCTGCTACACAAAACGTCGGACCTTGTTCAACTATGGGAGTCGAGAAGTATCTGTTGGTTTCCTTATTGTAAAAAATATCTCCGGTCGTTTCAAAATTTCCAGATAAACCCGTAATTAGAGCTATAGACATTGCATCTCTAACGGCTGCTTGAGGAGTTTTAAATTCATCTCCTGGAGCTTTACCATCAAAATCCATTAAATTGACGGGATCGTTTAAACAATAATTATAAGAAGATCCTACTTTATCTTCTGTTAAAAATCTATGAATAATTGGATCATAATATCTAGCGTTAAAATAGTATAGTCCAGATTTATCTAACTCTTTATCAGTAAATCTAGCTTTCCCACTGTCCCCGGAGGTCAATTCTCCCCAAGTATCATAGGTAAAGCTGTTTTCTATGTTGCCCGAAGAATCCGTTATGTTTTTTCTAGAAAATAGATTATCCACATAGAAATACTTTAATTCTTCACTTGGAGGGTCATAAGTTTTAATGAAGGCCCCCATAGTAGCTTTTCCAGTTAGTAGATTAAATACTGATTCTATCAAAGTGGAATCTTCATATGTTTCTTTTAAAAGTATTTGATCTCCGGAATATAAATAATATATTGTTTGAGCATTACCAGATCTAGCATATTCCTCTTTTTTTATTCTTAAGCCGGAAATATTATACGAATATTTATCTTTATTACCGCCAATATACTCTATCTCTCTTAATCTATTTAGTCCATCATGAGACATTTTATTAAATCTATCAGAAACTTTAAATACATTACCTTCGTTGTCATAAGTTATATCCCAGTTTGTAGAATTAAAAGAATCTTGAAAGTTTCTTAATCTTTTTTGATTCTTATAAATAGAATTTTTTGTATCGCTATCTAACAATTCATAGGTCCAAGTTTTGGTTCCAACAGTTAGCAAATTAGAAACTTTATCGTAATCATAAGTCTTGCTACCTAAGCTTTCACTATAGAGTCTGTTCATCCCGTCATAAGCATAATTATTTTCTGATCCTAAGTTGTCGTCTCGAGTTATTATATTGCCTAAAAAGTTTTTGACAAAAGTCATATCTGATATGTTAGCATCACTATTGTTAATAGAAGATAATCTCGCGAATTCGTCATAATCAAAAGAAATTGTTGTACCCGATCCATATTCAATATAATTCAAACTTCCATCAAATCCTAAAACATTTTTGAATATCGGAGACGAACCATCCGAGTTTGCAGAAAGAATAGAAAAATTATAATTGTAAACATCGGGATTTGGGTGCCACTGAGAATTTAAATATAAAGTTTTTGTCCAAGGAGAAGCTCCAGAGCCAATCACCGTTATACTTAGTATTGTCCCGTCGGCGCTATAAGCTTTTTGAACTCTCATCGTTTTATCATCAATTGTTTGAGCAAATTCAGTTACGGATCCAAAATTGTTATATTTGCTCGAGTTTAAAACTATAGAAGTTAAACCCTCTTTTTCTTCTGAAGTTGCTATGCCAAATTGACAATATTTCTGTACAATTTCTATATCAGGAGTTCCGTGTGTAATTTGTTTTTCTACCCCATCTCTGTCATTGTATTCATAAGTTGTTAAAATTCCTCTTCTGTTTGTATTAGCAACATTTGATCCGTTTTTATTAAAATTGTTTATCAACGTAGTTCCATCTGAATAGACTACTTTTTCTAGGGAACCTGCCGAAGAAAACATATAGGAAACAAATTCACCAACATTATTTGTCCCATTTGGTTGTTGAAAGCTTATTAACCTTCCAGAATAATCATAAACATTAGTAGTTATCAACTCATCACCTGTTGCATTTTTGTCAGTCCAACAGTGAGTAGTTTTAGCTCCTCTACCCAACCAATCGCTAATCTGTTTGGTTTGTATATAGTTTGTGGCATCTTCATATGATTTGTTGATAACATAATTTTCATCATCTTTATAATAACTATTAGAAATGTGTCTTTCCGTGCCATTTCCGTCTATTATGTTGGTATAATAAGAGTCAACCACTCTTCCAAGGTTATCATAAACGTTTCGTGTTAAACCATAATGATTTGTTTCATAAGAGCTTGGAGAGGCTCCGGTAGCTTCATTAAATACTCTATTAGCTATTGGCTTGTTGAATACGGGTTCATAGTCAGTTTCCGAAATTCCTATTAGATAAGCTGTTACTCCTCCTTGGCTATCTTCCCAATCTATTCCAGCATTTTCGATATTTGGCTTCCACTTATAAACAGATGTTGGCCTATATAATTGATCATATTGAATTATATTTCTGAATCCAAGAGAATCAGTTGTCGTCAATCTTCTATTAGAATCATCATAGGTATTTTTAATCAAAAATGTTTCTACTGAATCAACTATTGAAGATTTAGTTAACATTCTGCCTTCTCCATCATAAGTATACTGTATTGTATTCTTTGGATAATCGGAAGAATATTCTGTTTCGCCATCTGCCTGAGTCATATAAGATTCTTTTTTCACAAGTCTCCCTAAGATATCATAATCAAATGAATTAATTATGTGTTCGTGATCTTCTGAGTCTAGATTGTTCGTCATTTGTTGATCGTCTTTTACAACAAATGAAGATTTCCAAGAGGGACTAGTACCATAAATAATAGAGAGTATGTTTCCCAGAGGTCTAGTAATAGAAATTAAGTTGTTAGTTGTTCCATCATAAGCATAGGCAGTAGTTGGATATCGAACTCCATCTGAATAACCTAAACTAGAATCAAATATTTCCTCTGTATTTAGAGTAGTTCTATCGACTACTTGAATGTGCACTAAATTTAAAGAAGAATCGTAATCGTTAAAAGTACAACTGTCATTATCGGGATCGTCATCGTTCATTTTTCTAATAGCGCCCGCTAAGCCCATACACTTATAAGTACTAAAACGAGATGCATAGGTTGCTCCACTTGTACCAGCATAAGGATTGCTAAAAGGAGCTGTACCAAATTTAGAGTAAGGATCGGATTCGCCAGTCCAGAATGCTACATGTTGATACCAAGTATATTGAGGAGTACCAGCTGAACCTTCAACCTTATATGATCGTTTTACGTGACCATAAGAATCATAATCCATGTTGTCAGAGTATTTTTCTGTGCCACCAGTAACACTATCATCGCTAACAAAGAATCTTGTTTTTGTGACCTCATAATAATCGGTGACATTAGCAGAGGCAGTATTAACGTTAGCTGTTTTATTTAAAAAAATCCAATCTGAGCCATTCCAAACATAATTTTTAGTTTGAGAAGTTCCCTTATAGGTAGTAGTAGATTGATCGTGAAAAATAACAGTTTTAGTTTTATTTGTAGAAGTAGGAGCACTAGATCCCTTTTCCATAGTAGTAATAGTAGTACTATACGGGTGGTATGTATGATGTTGAGTGGTGTATTCTTCTATATAGCCCTCTCCCGAACAATAAAAAGAATAATCATAATCAATCTGTTTCCAAGTAGCTACACTAGAACTAGCCTTTGTTACTACATTTTCAACTGCTGGCTTATTCATTCTAGAAATGCCTGACTCATAATGTGGCGGCTCATAGTTGTCGTCTATGTAACTCCAAGAATCTTCTCTGTAACAGATTTCTCTAAAAGTATAAACAATTGTGGCTTCCCCAGAGTCGTTTGTTATAGTAAAAGTATCACCAGCTGGAGTAGTGTTAAAAGTATTTGAATAAGCAACTTCTTGCAATGCAGAGAAATAAGTAGATTCACTAGTTTGTATCTTAGTTGCTGTAAAAGAGGTATCTTCAGCAAAAGCAGTAGAATCAAGAGCCTCATACTTGTCTAGCCAGCTATTAGCAGCAGTAGTGCTAGATAGAGAGTATCTACCTATAAACTTGTCCCCAGCTCTTAAAATACCATTACTAGTATTGTCAGAGGAAACCATAGATACAAAGACTCGTTTAGAAGATATTGAATAATAATAGAACTTGATAGCACGGCCATCTGTATGAGCGATTCTATCTAATTGATAGGTAGGATCTGAGCCCGACCAAGTGTATGTTAAAGTATTTTTATTTGTAGGATCGCTCAAAGTAGCTATTTTACCAGAGCTATCAAAAGTGGCATATTTGCCATCAGAAAAATAAAGTACTACCGTGTCGGCTGTAGTATCCCACCAATAATCATAATAGCCATCTCCAGGTGGACTATCTATATAGTGCTCTGTCATTGTTACTTCATAGTGAATAACGGCTTTTTCTTCAGGGAGTCTTATATCTATATGCATATGAACACCAGCCGTTATTACAGTACAATCATAATAGCCAGCTCCATACCAAGTAGAAGCTCCAGATCCTGGATCGACGGGAAGGTTATATTTTCTACCAGATGGGAGAGTAATTGCAAAATTCTCTTCACCAGGAGATACATAAGGAAGTTGCCAATTCCACCCTTTTGCAAATCTATAGTGAGAATTTGCGGTAGTACTAATTGGTGAACCCGTACTATCGCTAGTTGGAGAACCATCGTCTCCCAAAATTATATTATAAACTAAGTCAGAGCTAAATTTTGACGAGACCGATAAGCCTATTCCCCTAGCAGATACGGAAACATCATTTCGACTCATCGAAAGACCGCCAAAATAAGGATCTACACTAGCTATAATTGGCAATCCAGAAAGAGTACCAGATTCATCTACTTTATAAGAACCCATACCAGGAGTATAATCAGTAAAGTGTTCAACTTCAACTGTGATAGTTTTATTTTCTAAATCTTGACTAATTTTCTTTGTTGGTCTCCAAGATTTTGTTCCCTCATGATAATATAGAACTTGAATGAGATTTTCTTGCTCAAAATCTACAGGGCATTCATAAGGAATAGTTAAAGAGGCGGGAGCTAAAAACTTTAATCGGTTTGGTCCAAATCTATAAATATTTCCAAACTTTTTTAACTGTTCTTTTTCAATAAAAGCATTAAATTTCTCGAATTTAATTTGACTAGATTTTTCTTTGAGATTAGAAAAATCTAGATTATATGAATCAAACTCTAATTTAACTTTTTCGGAAGACAAGCTATTAGGTCCCTCTGTGAAAGTAAAAACTTTTTCATCAAGCTTTTCAAGTCCATTACAATATTTAAAGGGAGCATTCAAAATCTCTGCCATGATGTTCCTCCTGGTCTAAATTAAACATGATTTAAATTTTTTATCATTTAATTATTAAGTTTTTATGCAAATTAAAAAAGCCCGAGACAATGGCATAGAGTTGTTAGCAACACCAGTATGCTCATGATTGCATGAGTGGTAATGGTTAACATAACAAGCTGTGGTAGCTCCTGCACCTCGCTTTAACTCGCTACCATTTCTAGTGCTAGTATTAGTAGATGTCATTGAGTGACCATGGTGATCACTACCACCGCCATATCCAACAAAAGCATCGCTTAATCTTATAAGTTTATTATTAGCATAGGAATATTGTGTCCATCCGGGGGGAATCATATTTCCCGAGAAGAATGCCACAACTCCAGATGGTATCTCTGTAACGGTAGAATCAGGATGAATTAAATGTAAATTAACATAGGTTGGGTCATTAGGCTCTGCTGTATGGCTAGGAACTGTATGATAGTGAGAAGTACAAGTACAATGATAAGGATAAGAAGTTAGATGCTTTTGGCGAGTAGCATCATTACTTCCATATGCTGTATTTGAATGCGTATGGGTATGAGTGGCAGCACCTCCCGTCCCGCCAGTACCAGAAGAGTTTAATTTTACATAATGCTCTTCAGTATAAGTAGCCTCAGACCAACCCGTTGGTATAGGATAACTTGAAAAGAAAAGAAGAGCCGAAGATGGAATTGAGTTAGCCCCACCAACTATGGCAGCTCTCCACTCCTGATAAAGAGGTTGATGATCCATATCATCATGACTATGAGAATAATCGTGGGTGTGGCTAGCACTCATAACGGTTTGAGTTATAGCGGAAGTATCTGCCTGAGTAGAATAAGCTGTTCCAGTAGTGAGAGACTGAGAAGCATGGGAATGGGTATTTGAATATAAATTTGAACCACTAGCAGAGGAACTTCCCATCGGGAATATACCCGAATACGATAGAGCTCCCCAGCTAGATGGAGCTGCTTCTGCAAATAGAGCCATCATATTACGTGGAATAGTTCCAGCTGAATAAGAAAGTTCAGAAATATCTCCGTCGTATTCATACCAATTCCCACCAGCTAGATCTCCTGTAGCTATAAATTTATTTTCAGAGAATAAAAATAAATTATCTTCCGATTGTATAATAGAAACTATTTTATCGTTATTTATTGCTGAACCATCATTATAAAGACTAGTACCAGAACCAGAAGAATCTGCATTTTTCCAAGCAGAGAGATCATAAGAAGCTATTTTCCCATTTTCTCCAGCAACTATGATATCTGTATAATAAGAGCCTATGGCAGAAACAACAGTATCTCCCAAGGGGGATGTAGCAGAAATATTAGTATCACCTTCATAATATAGAACATATCCAGTATTTGTGCCAAAATATAGAGGAGAGCCACTTAACATAGCTGTTATCTCTTCGTCTCCAACTTCTAAGTTTAATAGTACGGGGGTCCATTCTTTTGTAGAAGAGTTATAATTAAAACATCTACCACTATTTTCATAAATTATAAAATTAGAAGAATCTAACTGACTCATTAATGTTATTTCTCTACGCCCCATCATGTCTCCATTACTATTGAGGCCTTGACCAGGAGTGTGATTATAATCATACCAATTAGTACCATCATAGGATATTACATAACCATCTTCAGTTCCGAAAACTAAAGTAGTACCAAAAACGGCCATTTTTGTTATTCTACTATCCCCCGTTACGCCGCCCCCATAACAATGGGGACCAGTAGGCGAACCTCCGCTAACATCTCCATCTGGATATTTCCATTGATTAACTGATCCGCCCTCAAAAGAGGCAATTTGACCATTATTACAAGCAACTATCAAATAATTACCCCATTGAATGGGAGTACAGTCTATACTGACAATTTCACTATCATCATATTCTAGCCAAATTCCAGCTCCCGATTCGAGGGGTCCATAAAGAGTATGATTTGAAAATTTGTATCCAGATAAGCCATTAGAGTCATTTAATATATACATATATTTATTGCTAGAAGAATCTTCATAAAAGCAAGCGCCGAGAATTTTTGTTCCAGCAGCTCCCAGTAGAGTTCCACCATTTAAATATATATTATCATTAGTAAAGGTTTGTGACATTTCTAACCTCCATTTTTAACTCAGACAAGTTTATCTTGGTGATAGAAAAATATTTTTTAAATTAGATACTGATTATCTTTTTTTATCTTCGCACAAAAAAGCTCCTCAAAAGAGGAGCTTAAAAATTTAAGTTCTACTAACTTTTACCATTATTTTATGGTTATGACTTTGTTGATTGCAAGGAGCCCACCCAGTGATAGCTTCATTATTTGGACCACAATAATATACCATAGTCCCTTCGGGAAGTATGTCTAATTTTATTAATTCTTCTTTTAGAAGTTTTATTACTTCTTCTTTAGAAAAATGTTTCATTCTTATTATAAATCTATAAATTTATCTGAAGCTTTAAAGTTCTTTATTTTTTCTACATCTATAAACATTTCTTTAATCTTATCATCTACTTTTTTCTTTTCATTAACCAGACCAAATACTTTAGATGCTAGATCGTAGGGAATTTCCACATCAAATACTTCTCCTACGGGATCTCTTGGACCAATAGGCACAGAATCTAATATGAACATTCCCCCAGCGTCATTTATTATTATATTGATATCCTCAATAAACACTTCCCATATCAACCTAAACATATTATGAGAATAATGTAAATCACTTTCACAAACTCTAGTCTGATATAGTTTTGCTTGCATTCTTTACCTTATTTAAAAATTGATCCCACGTTAAAGATGCATTCAATCTTCTATATTCTGGATCGAACTTTATCCCTTCGTTTCCAATAGAGGACTTATCCCACTTAGGAGCTGTGTTAGTCCATCTTTGCGAAATCCATTTCTTTATAACATTAGCTGGAATAAATACAGTCGCTGACTTTTCCATTTCGTGATTAGTCAAAGCAAACCAGCCCCTAAATGGATGATCTACTGTATAATTGTTGGCTATAAAGTATCCCCGCTTACCATCTATCTCAATAGATGTCCCCTTTATTAGAACATCGCCTCTTTCCTTATTTTTAACAGCTGACTCTACGCTTTCAGAGGCCTTACCATATAACTCTTCATTATTGATAGCATCTATTCCCTCCTCTTTAAGCCACTCTACTAACTTATCTTCAAATTCTCTACCATACTTATGTGCATCAAAATTGTCTTCCAAAATTAACTCCTTCTAAATTTTTTCCCTAAGCTTAAGAATCTGTATATCACCCTTGAACATATGTAGCGAAAAACAATGGAAAGTTAAATTACCAATAGATACATCATTCCAAAAATTATCAATGCCCCTAAGCTTTTCCAACATCCACTGATTAAGTCTACAAGCCATATAGATATCATCTCTAAGATACCTTACCGCATCGCAACTTCTTATAATATAGAAGACATTTAGCTTGTTATCTCTCATCATAAAGTGGTATCCAAGTGTACAGGGCACTCTTTTGCCATGAGCATCACCAGTATCTTCGGGGTGCCATATTGTTAGATAAGCTTGACGAGTATATGGATCTTTCTTTAACAGATCTACAACATCATTTAAATCACCGTAGGGGAATCTAATGCCACTTCTTACGGTTTTATCATCTGTATATTTTGGCCAAAATCTCTCAGCATAAGTGTGGGAAAACTTTTCGCCATCTATCTCTATTGAAAAATTACTCTGGTTAGGTCTCCAGAATGGCCACCTAACATATGAAGGCATTGGATTTAATGGGATGCCAGACACTCTTTCGTCGAACTGTTCATCGGCCCACTTTACATTTGGACTACACTGAGATCGAAGATCTTCTATAGAATCTGGTATTGGCGCACTAAAAACTATATCCTGTACTTCAAAAGATTTAAACTCGTCCTTCTCAATCTTTTGAGCTTGCCAATATTTATTATCAATTGGTTTACCAGAATTAAGTAAATATTCTAAAGAATTCCTTATGGCCTCTGACAAGCTAAAAAACATATTTGGATTTATTTCTTGCATCTTTTCTCCTGAAACAATATATGCTAAAGTATCTGAAGTTTTTGGTGTCCAACCTTAACTTTTGGATCTACCCAAACTTTAAATCCTGATTCTCTAGCCCTTAATGAAAAGTAAATATCTTCGGAGACCATTACGTCTTTTCTTCCATTAAATTCTTTTAGAGTACATAAGAACCAAGGTGGTTCTATTTTTTCGAATACTCCTTTCTTAATTAACATGAAAGCCATACTTGCCCAAGCACTTTCAATAAGATCGTTGCCCTTGAAGTCATCTTCATTAAAGAATCTATGTCTTCCCTCTGCGTCTGTTTCAATAGGCATACCAGAATATCTCACTGGATCCATTTTAACTGTAGCAGACACTATATCTACGTTTCTATTTAATAGATTTTTAAAATCTTCTGGTTGAAACATAGTATCACTATCAATCCACATTATATAGTCATAATCAATTGCTCCATAGAATGGAACTCTTGGTCTATCTACGCCCTTATTAATTGGCCTTAGGCATCTTTCTCTTACTTGAACTACATTAGAACCACCAGCAACAGATATGATCGGTTCTATGTTATTGTCCTTTGTCCAAAAAAGAAAGTTGTTCCAATTTATAAAGAATTGACCAGAGAAACTATTCCCTGGCAATGCAAATGCTACTTTCATAGTATCCTCGGCTTTAGGTGTTTTACCTTAACTGTTGGATCTAACCAAAGCTTAAATCCAGCTTCTCTAGCTTTCAAACAGAAATATACATCTTCTGTTACAAAATGTTCTTTACCAGCGTATTTTACCATTTTAGTTTCAAACCATGGTCGCTCAATCTTTTCAAATACACCCTTCTTTATAAGAGTAAATCCAAGGCCAAATCCCATAGCTTCTATTAGATCTTCTCCTTGCAAATCACTATCTTCTAAGCATTTCATACTTTCACCATCTGGAAGATCTTCTAATTTAGACATAGGGTATAGTTTGTTATTCTTCTTATAACAACCAGCAACTATATCAACATTTCTATCTAATAGCTTTTTAAAATCTGGTGGATTAAATAGAATATCACTATCAATCCACATGATGTGAGAGTAATCCAAAGCGCTATTAAACGGTATTGCTTTTCTATTGTCAATAAAAGGATCTGTAATGCCCATACACTTTTCTCTAGTCAAAGAAACATTTGAGCCGCCTTCAAAGTTTAAGCCATATTTATAATCATTCATATCTAAATAGTTTATGAATCTTACTAAGCCCAAAAAAGCTGGGCCAAAAAAGCTATTTCCAGGTAAAGCAATTATTATCATAGTGCCCTCATTTTTAGGTGTCCAACTTTTACAGTTGGATCTAACCAAAGTTTAAATCCAGCCTCTTTTGCTTTAATGCAAAAGTATATATCTTCTCCTACATAAATCTTTTTATTGGGACCGGATGGCTCGTCTACTGTCGCTGTTGCAAACCATGGAGCTGGAATCTTTTCAAATACTCCCCTCTTTACTAACATAAATGCCAATCCGACTCCATCCGTCTCTATCAAATCGGTACCTTGAACGTCGTCGTCCGTTAAACTTTCTTTTTCAAAGAAGTTTTTAGTAGGATCTATTTTTCCAGCCGCATAAACAAAAGGAGTTTTCTTTACCAATCCGCTAACTATGTTTTCATTTCTGGCCAATAGCTTAGTAAAATCTTCGGGGGTAAATATAGAATCACTATCAATCCACATGATGTGAGAGTAGTCTATTTTACCATAGAATGGTGCAATGTTATTGCACTCTACAATATCTTTGTCTTCTAAGCCTAAGCACTTCTGCCTTACTACTGATACATTAGAGCCGCCTTCTATGGAGACAGTATAAGGTATTTTTTCCTTCTTCAAAAAGAACATTAAACGAACCCAACACTCTATAAATTCTCTTTTAAATTCGTTCCCTGGTAAACAAAATGTTATCAAAATATCCTCCTATAGATAACCCAACTTCAAGTGATTGACTTTTACTGTAGGATCTGCAAATATTTTAAATCCAGCATTTCTAGCTTTATTACAAAAATATATGTCTTCTCCTAAGAATTTTCTCTTTCCGTCTTCTTCTATTTCTCCCGTTTGAAACCATGGTCTTTCTATCTTCTCAAAGACTCCTCGCTTTACAAGAAGGAACCCTGTACCAACTGACTTAGCTTCTATTAGATTATCAGAAGATAATTCATTATCATGAGAAAAGTTTTCTTGGCCAAGCTTTACTACAGAATATGTGTTTGGGGTTAAATGATAAAGACCGCTCACTATATCTAAGTCGTGCGACAATAACTTCATTATATCTTCTGGGTTAAATATAACATCGCTATCTATCCACATTATATGAGAGTAATCTATTTCGCCATAAAATGGTTTAGTTTTTTTAGACAAATCTATAACATCTTCCATACTAAGTCCAAGACATAGCTCCCTTACAATTGAAACATTGGACCCGCTTTGAATACTAACGGTATAGTTTATTTTATTTGATTGTAAGAAACCAGTGAACTTTAGCCAATTCAAAAAGAACTTAGCAGAAAATTCATTCGCGGGCAGTGCAAATACTATCACTTTTTACCTTTCTTTAGTTTTTAGATTCAATGCACACTCTACAATATGCAAGGTTTCTTCTTGCACTTTATTTGAGATAAATATGCTGTTTGCTTGGTTTAATTATTTACCGAAGTGACCCTTGAGAACTTTTCTTTCTACAGCTGCCAAATAAGCATTCGGATCGTCAGCTTTCTTAGCTCTCTCCTTGGCTCCCTTAGCGATACCCTTAAATTTCTTCGACTTCATGTATTTCTTTACATCTGCAGTCTTACCCTTCTTGCCAACACTAGTAGCCATTGCTTTATATCCAGCTTGCTCTCTAGAAGCTTCCCCAAGAAGTTTGTTCAGTATTCTCTTGTAATCTTGTAGCTCCATGATATTATCTTTGACTTAAAAACATTTATCTAATTTTATCAAGTTAACTTTGATTGGGAGAAAATAAGAATATGTTTACTAAGTTAGCTGAAGTCGATCTATATAAAAGTTTAATGGATACTACTCCAGATGTGGTAACCATAATAGATCTTAATGGTGTAATAAAGTTTAGATCTAAAAACTCAATGGATATATATAAAAGATCTGACGAAGAAATTTTAGAAAAAGATGGGTATATAGCCGTAACTGACAAGTATAAAAAAATAGTAGAAGACGGGATCAAAGAAGTTGTAACAAAAGGTTATGTCAGAGGGCTAGTAGTAGAGCATCTACGAGGAGATGGGACAACATTCACCGGAGAAAATAATGCTACATTATTAAAAGACAAAGATGGAAAACCCTTGGGGATAATGATAACTACAAGAGATATAACAGATCTAGTTATCAAAAATAAATTATTAAAAGATACTGAAAATAAATATAAAACTTTGTTTAATGATGCAGTTGATGGGATTTTTGTTCATGATATGAATGGAAAGTTTATAGATGTTAATCAAGTTGCTTGTGAAAGACTTTTATACACTAAAGCTGAGCTTTTAAATATGAATCTCAACGATATAGATAGTCCAAGCTCTCAAAAATTAATAAAAGAAAGAATGGAAGTATTAAATAAAAATGGCTATTCAACTTTTAATTCAGAACATATATCAAAAGATGGCAAGGTTTATCCAGTAGAAATAGCTGCTAAAATAATAGAACTTAATGGCCAACCAACAATAATATCTATAGCAAGAGATCTTACAGAAAGAAAAAACTTAGAAGAACAATTACAGCAAGCTCAAAAAATGGAAGTTATAGGTAGATTATCTGGCGGTATAGCTCACAATTTTAACAATTTACTTACCGTAATAAGAGGATACTCTTCTGTATTATTGTCTAATAAAGATGTTAGCAATAGAGACGAATTATTAGAGATAGAGAAGGCCTCTAACAGAGCAGTTGGTGTAGTAAAACAACTATTAGCATTTAGCAGAAAACAAATAATGAAACCTGTTGTTCTAGATATAAATCAAGTTTTAAAAGATATAAATAAAATACTTTCTACTTTAATTGGTGAAGGAATAAAAATAAATTATGACTTAACTGAAAATATTGGCAAAATTTACGTTGACCCAATCCAGGTAGAACAAGTAATAATAAACTTAGCCGTAAACTCTAAAGATGCTATGAATAGCGTTGGCGAACTGACTATAAAAACAGAGATATGCTATTTAACTAGGGAACAGGTATCTCCACAACCATATCTAAGCAAAGGCGAGTATGTAAAGATAAGCGTTACGGATACTGGTTGCGGTATGACAAAAGACATAATGGACCACATGTTTGAGCCATTCTTTACTACAAAAGAAAAAGAGAGAGGTACTGGCTTAGGTTTACCAACTGTTTATGGTATAGTAAAGCAAAGTAATGGCTATATATTTTGCCAAAGTGAAGTTGACAAAGGCACAACATTTGAAATATGCTTGCCAGTAATAGACGCTTCTTATGATTTAAAGATAGACAAAAACGAAGATACTTCTGCTTTTAGAGGAACCGAAACTATACTATTAGTTGAGGATGAAGATATAGTAAGAAGATTTACGAAAATTATATTAGAAAAACATGGTTATAAGATTATAGAAGCAGACAGTCCAGATGTGGCATTAAAATTTTGCAATGATCCCGGATTTGAAATAGATTTGTTACTTACGGATGTTGTATTACCAAAACTTAATGGTAAAGAACTATCTGAGAAAATGTGTAGCATTCATCCAAATGCAAAAGTAATATTCGTTTCTGGATATACTGAGAATACAGTTATACACCAAGGAATATTAATAGAGGGCGTTAACTTTATTCAAAAGCCTTTTACTGTATTTGAATTAGTAAGCAAAGTAAGACAAGTTTTAGATAACTAAATTTTAGATTGTTTTGCCTGGGACAACAACTTAAAATATTTGTTGAATAAGTCCACTAACATATTGTTTCTATCTGTATTTCCTGCAAAGAAATATGACAATAGAAAACCTCTATCCATATAAATATCATATCTTAAATTCGGCTCTTTGTTCTTATCGATAGCCGAATCATTTATAATAAACATAGAATAAGTTACAGATTGTATGTCTGTATCACTAAGAGACATCTTTAGATCGGCGAATATAAAATCTATCGTATTTAAAAGATAGCTTGTTTGATATAATATTCCACTTGTATCTTTCCCTTTTAGATCTTCAAAGATAAGATCTTTATCTTTATAACTAAAGCTGAGATTTAGCTCAAACATTTTTAAATAATTAGATAGACTATTAAAAAATTTCTGTTGCGGAGTTAAAGTTGGCTTTAGTGGAAAAGCTACAGCAGCAGCTAAAAGCAAAACTATAAATACAACTAGCTTTTTCATTTGTGTTTCTCCAGGGCCTTTATGCTCTCTTCTATTCTAGCTATCAAAATGTCTATTCTTTTTATATCATTATTTATGGATCCAAATTGAGTTGATTGATTTTTCATCATTTCTTTTAGTTCTTTTATATTTTCTATTAGTTCGGCTTTTTGAATAGTTTCTATAACCGTCACTCTACTCTCTAATGGTTTTATTTGCGCAATCTCTGCCTTTACAGATGCAAAGAAATATCCTATCGCGCCCGTGACGGCTAAAGAAATTAAAGTTGCCAGTATTTTTATAAAAGTTGATTGAAAAAATCCAGAATTCTTTGGCTCGGGTGGATCTAGGCTTTTTAATCCATTTTTGGTTTGTGCTAGCATATTATCCTCTAGTTTATCTTTGTAAAATATTATTAAAGAATTTGTTTATAGTTTCATCACTTTGAAAAGCTGGTAGAAGATGAACATTATGCGGGGGTAAAGTTGTTATATCTAATACTTCCAAATAAAGATCGTACTGCTTTCGAAAATCATTAGTTATTTCCCATTTATCTTTGTTTCTGCCCATGTTCTCTATTCTATTAAAATTTTCTTCTGTTAAAGTTATGAAAACTATATGTATATCTTTTAGAGAATCGCCCAACACTTCTTCGACTCTAAATATATGACTTTTCCAAAAGTCTTTACTATATTTATTTCGCCAAGATTGCCCATATACATAGGAAGACCAATAGCCTCTATCAAAAGCTAAATTGTTTTTAAATAAAAGATCATCTATTAATGTTGGTAAAGCTTGTGCATAAGCTAAATCTCTACCTATTGCATAGTCATCCGGGTCTACATTTGTATCAGCTATGAGCCGCATGCCAACATCTTTATAAATTAGAAAGTGGGGGAACTTACTCAATAGATTTATAGCGTAACTTTTTCCGCTCCGACGGATACCTTCTAGAAGAATTATAAGATCACCTCCTTTACACTATTAGCTTCATAAATTTCTATATAACCCTTGCTTAGTTTTTCTCTTATTTTACTATTTACATAATGAAGAGCTTGTCTTTCGCTATACATTTCTTTTACGTCGCGGACCTCTTTTTTACCTATTCTACCATAAGTTGCAACAATCTTTTTACCTTGAAGACTTATGTGATAGAACTTGTAGTGCTCATCTAAAGTATGGACAAATAGTCTACCCTGCCCATACTTAAGCATTAGCTTAACCTTGTCCTTCTGTGCTATATCCATATTATAAAATATGCGTTATACAAATAGGGCCTCCTTAAGGAGGCCCTAACTCTGGGAAAATCCAATTAGGCTTTATTGACTTCAATTTTTCTTGGCTTTGAACCTTCAGCCTTCGGTAGACTGACCTTGAGAACTCCGTCTTTGAGTTCTGCTTTGACGTTTTCTCCGTCGATGTCCGGGATTCTATAGGCTTTGCAGAACTTACCTGCTCTGAGGCTTCTGAAACCTTTTTCTTTCTTCTCTTCGCCATAGTTAGCCTCCACGGAAATAACCCCGTTCTCATAGGTGATACTTAGCTGGTCTTCTTTGAGGCCAGGCACTTCGGCTACGAGATTATACTCGTTGTCGTTTTCTTCTACTTCAGTTCTTAAAACTCTGCTTTGTGGTACATCCAAGTCAAAGAAACCCCTATCAAAATCATCAAGTAAGCTACCAAATCCTCGGCTCAATGCTTTCTCAAATGGCCTAAAAATAGCTAGATCATTCATAAAAACCTCCTAATAAAATATTATATTAGGATTAATGTAAATACCATGCCAACTGTAAAATAGCAAAAATATATAAAAAATAAGCCGTTTTATTTAGTTTTTTGCAGATTTAATAGTGTCCACTCTGATCTAATTTTTCTGAGTGTGGAGGTATGCCACCAGTGTTTAATTTTGGTGATAGATTTTCTCTCTTTATATGATTATATCTATTTTTAGTGTTGTTCTTTCTCTTTTTGTGAAATAATTTTTTAAAAATTTTACACATAAAACTTTTATTACCTCTTTCTAAGTAATCAAGTATCATAAAGAAAACTAAAATCAAAATCAATGACATTATTAAAAGAGAAATTATTCCTATTAAACTTAAAACCGTTATCATTGTTCCGTTGTCTCTATTGATTCATATTCATTCTTCTTTCCGCAATCTTTACAAAGAGTTTTGTACCAACCGTTCTTTTCCATAAGGTTACCAGTATCTCCACAAACTTCACAGGTTACTTGTGATTTCTTCTCTGCATCGCTTATTAATTTATACATCTCTTCTGAGGCCATTGTAACATAAAATCTTAAACTTCCATATTTCTCTTTTACTTGTTGAACTCTAAACCAATCATTGTCGCCATTTTTAACGAGCTCTATAGTTTTTTCTTTCTTAGATATTTTTTCATCTATCTTTTTTACTTCTATTTCTAGTGCTTTGCAGAGTTCCCACAAAATATCAAACCAACCATCTCCATGTTCAAACCCAAAAGCCATAAGACTTTGAGTAATTGGAGTATTGGGGTGAAAAAATTTAAATCTATAAAATAGAGCTTCCTCCAGAGACTGTTTCATTTTAAGTCTTTGATAGTATAAAGATCATTAAAGAGGTCGGGAAAATTTCTATCGTGAAAATAAATTGTGACATCTTCCTTTGATATCCTCAAATCGTATTTGTTTCTTTCCATTATTCCCGAATTAAATTCCAAGGTCCAACTATCTACTCCTGGAGTACCATCAATAGCCAATAATATATCAGAAGAGTTTGGTTTTATAACAACTATTGGTGGACTTGGCCTTATGCTTGGCCCAAAAACAATACCAACTCCAAGACCGATAAGTCCCATTACAGCCAACAGAATAAACATTATCCAAACTCTAACTTCCTTAAAAGTCATCGGAATCTTTCTCATTTTTTCAATTCTCCTTTAACGGTTGCTCTTATAATAACATCTATAACTTTCTTTGGTAGCAATATTGGCCCTATGTGATTTGGCTCTTCGCTATCAACTATTTGTAATTTCCAATCTTCATCATCTATTTTCCAAAATCTATAGACTATTTTTCTTTCTGTATATCCTGAGCTACCCTTATGTTTAGCTATCACTTCAAATGTTTCACTATTTCTTTCTATCCACTCGGTATCTTCTGGTGGAGCATAACTCGCCATTTAGTACCCCAATTTTTATTAAATAGACTTACATTATTAAATATGCTTGATTGTTGGGTCTTCTATCCATAATCTACACGTATTTTCTTTGGGTATCTTATTTGTTCTATATAAATGTACATACAGTTGATTTGAGCAAAACGACTTGCCAATATCTCCCCTATAGCTTCCCCATTCTACTTTCTTATAGTGATCGCAGTTTTCACACACACAATTCTTAAGAAGATTTTTTGTTATTCTTGCTCTCTGTTTTTTCTCTCTAAGTTTTGCTTTCTTGAGAGATCTCTTCAGTGAGTTTGTTTTTGACATCTAACTTTCTTTGCTTTCTTTTAAGAGCGACTTTCTTTCTATGTTTAACCTGCTTTTCCCACTTCTCCTGAGAGCTCATCATCCACTGAGAACAAATTACAGAATTCTTATCGTTATTTTTTAGAGCGCTACAATGCTTATCATCACGAAGTCCAGATCGAGCACAATTAGAACAGGTACGACCCTTGAGAATGTTCTTAATTATCGATCTGGTATTTGTAATCAAAGTAGCTCTCCAATAATAGCAATTATAGCAATAATAAAGCTTAGGATAGCATAAGCTATCAGAATTCCCAGTATAAAAGCAATTGGTCCCCACAAGGGAACTGTAATCCACCACCAGCTCCACGCAACTACTTTAGTAAGCTTCAATATTAAAAATACTATAAAAGTTGTGAAGCCTATACTAGGCAAAGAAATCTTAACGCTGTTGGCCATAAGTTCTCCTTACAAAATCAAGAGCATCATCTTCGGTAGTAAGCTCCCCCTCAAGCTGAAGATCCACTACGGTATTGAGGATCTCTTTGAAGAGAGGCCCCGGCTTGAAACCAAGATCAATCAGCTGTTGGCCAGAGATAATCGGCTTCGGCTTAATCTCCTCCGGCTTCCAGGTGTCCATCTTCTCTCGGATGTAAGTCAGAGAAGAGATGTTACCAGAAGCAGCCATGATATCAGCCTCATTCAGTTTGAGAAGGTCGTCAAAATGAGGGAGAGCCATCATCTTCTTAACCGTCGCTTTCTTCATGCTCCTGACAAAATGATGAAGCATATGGTCCGAAGTAAGATTCTTCACAAGCTCAATATCATCGTTAGAAAACTTTAGTCTTCTCATGAGAGTATCAACCATCTCGGCTCCAACTTTGTCATGGCCGTGATTGATAGTCTTTCCATCTTCATTTATGCTAGAAGTAGAGGGCTTGCCAATGTCGTGAAGCATTCCGGCAAGTTGAAGGATGGGCCTCTCGCTCTTGAGATTCTCCATTGCTCTGACGGTGTGCTCGAAGACATCTCCCTCAGGATGATAGTTAGGATTCTGTCCACATCCAACGAGAGCATCAACCTCGGGGAGGATATGCTTGAGAAGCCCAGAGTCATAGAGAAGGACCATCATCTCTCGAGGCTTACCAATGGCAATCATCTTCATCAGCTCCTCGCTGATTCTCTCCTCAGAAACGTTGTTTATCTTCTCGGCGTTCATGATGATTGCACTCCAAGTTTTCTTATCGATAGTAAAGCCAAGCTTAATAGCAAAGCGAATTGCCCTAAGGATTCTAAGATTGTCTTCTTGGATTCTCTTGTTGGGGTCTCCGACAAAGCGGATGATCTTATCGCAAAGATCCTGATGACCCTTATTGAAGTCAAGTACCCTCTCCCTTACAGGATCATAGAAGATGGAGTTGATGGTAAGATCTCTGCGGGAAGAATCTTTCCCCATGCTAGAAAAGAGAACTGAGTCAGGCCTTCTGCCATCAGAGTAAGTTCCATCCTCACGGAAGGTAGCAACCTCAAAGTCGGTATCCCCATATCTTACCAGAACTACTCCGAAGGACTTTCCAACAGATTTGGTATTTTTGAAAAGGTTGATAACCTGGTCAGGGTTAGCAGAAGTTGCAATATCGATATCGTGAGGATCGTCGCCGAGAAGCATATCCCTTACGGCACCCCCAGCAAAGACAGCCTGGTGTCCTTTGTCTTGGAGTCTCTTTACAATTTTCAGGGCGTTGCCGTAATTAGTCATATACCTTATTATATCTCAGAGTCGAAACTTACCAGGTTCTATCAGCTTTCTTCCAGAAGTTTTTGCAAGAGTGTCTAAAAGGGTTTTCCAACTTGCTTCTTTCAACAGGCTGTCCTTTAAGATCCGTTCTAAGAGAGCAATGAGGAGGGTTCAAATCTACATATTCTACCATGCCATTTACATATTCTCTACCAGCAGTAAGAAAGTATCTGCAATTAGTGCAAGAACCGCCCCTAAGCAAAGCGATAACTACTGCCTTTTCCATGATTAGATTATATATGCTTTTCGATTGTTTATCTGTCGAATAAGAAATTCAAAACTTCTGGATTAATTATTAGCAAATCATAGAGTGCATTAGCTAAAGCTGTTACTTTTCCTTCAGAGTCTACTAAGTCGTCATAACCGGTATAATATCCTATAGCATGTATTATCTCGTGGATAAGAGTAGATTTCATAACAACATCAGAATTATTTGAATTTATTTTTATGTAAGTCCCATCTGAGCATTCTCCATCTAGATCTTCGGTTGGGTCATCGGAGGCTTTTAGATCTTTAACAAACTCTAGTTTATATATTCTAGTGCCTATTTTTAGCTCTGACGGTAATTCTTCCATGCTTTTATCTTTGAATAGTGGGCTTTATTTTTACATGGTATTCTCTTTTATTTCCATCATCATCAAAAAGGCAGAAATTATAGACCATTTCTCTCTCTATATTTTCTGATAAAAACTCCGAGTCCATTGCAACCATCATTCTTTCTCTACCATGTATTTCTAACGACCCGGTTATTTTTGAGCCATTAGCCTTTTCCCAAAATTCACAGGTCATTCTTTTTTGCTCATAAACCTCTTTTTCTCTAGTACAAATATTAAACTCTTTATTTGCATGATTACAAGCTACATTAAACTTACAATCAGAACATAGACTGCCCTTTATTAAGTTTATAGTTTGAATCTTATTCATGCTCAATTGGTGTTCTTAAATGATTATCTACTTCGACAAATATCTCTTTATCTGGTCTTTTTTCTATTTCTGTGGGTTTTTTGATAACATCTGTTGCATCAAAAATTTTTAACCTAGTTTTTCTTGCTGGGTTCAAGAATCTCTCAAAGATAAACTCATGCTTTATTGGGTCTAATTTTGTAATGCCCATTAGATATGTTACAAGAGATGCCGAAACTGAACCTCGACCAGGACCTGTTGCTATGTTGTTTTCCTTACAGAATTCATGAATCTCTTTTATCAAAAGGAAATAATCTACAAGCTCAAGATCGTCTATTACCTTTAGCTCATACTTCACTCTCTCCATATAGAAATCAATCTTATCTTCTGGAATGAGACCTAACTGAAGCTTCTCGCCAAATCCTTCAGTAGCCATTTCTTCCAGAATCTTTTTACCATGAGGATACTTAGGCAACCTCGGGGGATGTTCCAAATAAATGTTCTCTACTTTTTTAGTTATAAGATTGCTGTTCTCAATAGCTTGTGCCAAAACTTCTTCTGTGAATATAGAATCTGTAGAGTATCTCTCTTTCCAAACTTTATAAATATCCTTCTCATTCTTTAGCCATAAGTCTTGGGCAGAGAATCTCCATCCCTGTCCGTTAGCTAAATCCTTTACAGTCTTATTACTTTGAATCAATAGAGAAAGCTGATGAGCCTCTTTATCTTCTTCTGTAAGGTAGTGAGGATCATTTCCAACTAGCAATGGTACTTCATGCTTCTTTGCCATTTGTATGAGCTGTCTATTAATTTCGTCCTGCTCCTCCATGTCTATGGTCATGAGCTCTATGAAGAATCTGTCAGGAAAATTCTTCTTCATAGTTTCTATGAACTCATCGGCTCCTGCTATATCCTTGGCCTTTAGTCTCCGAGAGAGAGTGCCACTCATGCAAGCTGTTGAAGCTACTACTCCTTCACTATTTTTAAATAGAGTTTCATAGCTCATTATGGGTTTCTTGTAGAAATTTTCCCAACTATCGTTATGAACTTTTATAATATTCTTAAATCCCACTTCGTTCAAAGCCAAAAGAACGATATGCTCTGGCTTTCCTTCTTTTGTTTCTAGATATTTCTGTCTATCAAAAAGAATATATCCTTCGATACCATAGATTGGTTTTACTTTGTTTGCCTTACATTGAGTATAAAGTTCTATCCACTCTGACACTGAACCATGGTCAGTAATTGCTACAAATTTTTTATTGTTCTTTACGTGCCAACCTACTATATCAATTGGTCGCATTATCCCATCGCGAAGGCTTCCTATACTATGGGAATGCGTGCATATCCAGTCGGGATTTAATTGTACTCTTGCCATGTTTTAAATTATGCTTTGAGGATTAATGCCAGATGCGCTTCATTAATGCTTTTTTGTATTTCTCGAATTTAGCTAGAAGTGCAGCGTATTGTTTTTGAGTAAGTTTACCTTTTTGATGAATTTCTTGATTCATCTTCCAGACAAATTCTGATGCATATCGGCCTTGTATATTCATCATCAATGCACATAAGAACATCAAAGTTTCAGATCTTTTAGAGTCAAAGTTTATTATAACAGGTGGATTCTTGAATTTCTCATAAACTCTATTTGCAGCGTCTACTTGATTATCGCTTAGAGCTCTACTTTGCGATTGATTATAAATACTCTGCAAGAAGTCATTCTTAGTATCTTTAAAATTATCTAATTCTGGAACTTTCTTTTTATTATCATCGTATATACTCATTTATTTTTGCCATAATATTTCTTAAAGATTTCTCTAGTTACCTTAACCCAATTACTATCCGGCAAATTAAATAATACTTGCTCTACATCTTCGACTGTATCGTTGTGAAAGAATTTGCTTCCTGAATTAACAGGCTTGACGCCCACCAACTTAGCTATTTGCATTAATTGCTTATCACTTAGATTTCTAAGTACTTCTTTTACAGCGCCCTCATAATCTTCAAAAATTGCTTTTATCTGCGTATGCCGAAATATCATGAGATTATCTTGTAGAAACTAAGCTATGATTTCTATGGGGAACTTTCCGTTTAGCTCTGATTCCCAAGGAAGTTTGAGCCATGCTGATTCATTCTTTACTACAATCTTTATCATTTGTCCTTTAAAGAACTTACCCAGAATGCTATCTCTAAAGTCTTTTCCAAAAGCATATACCTGAATAGTATCTCTAAAGTCTGTGACTGTTATCAATACATATTCTTTGTTAGACTTCTTGCTCTTCTTTGTACTAATGTCAGATATGTATCCCAGAAGAACCCAAAGCTTTTTACTCTTGTCTCTTTCTGATATAATTTTTATGTTCTTCAGCTTTGGATTACTTTGAATATAAGTATCAATACCAGTAAAGCTATACTTGCAATAATCATATTCTATTTGAATAAGCTCATAAAGCTGTGGCATTTCTTTTTGATATTGGGCAATCTCTTCTCTTACGTTCTTATTACTTTTCTTTGAAGCTAAATAAAGAAGCCACTTATATGGCCTATCAGTTATTTTATCGTCAAAATCAACAGCCCCAGAAAATATCAATCCTCTTATTACCCTCTTATTTAGTTTGTTCTCTGTTGCTTTTGTAAGGAAATCATCCCAATCATTAAACGGTCTAAGCTTTAAAATATTCTCTGCACCATTAGAAACATCTTTTATGTAACTGAGAGCAAAATAAATCTTATCATTATCACAATCAAACATCACACCAGATTTATTTACATCGGGCTTGTTGAACTTTATCCCATTCATCGTTATAGAGTTGATATATTTCCCAAGGCTACTCTGATGATGCTTCTCTAAGCCCCTATCTATTGTATTGAGAGCAGCAGTCCAGAACTCTAATGGATAGTAGGTCTTTAGATAAGCTTGAACATAACCCATAAGAGAGTAAGCATAGGAGTGTGGCATGTTGAATGCATAAGCAGCTTGCTTCATCAACTGAACCCATTGAGCTTCAGCGTATTCGCTAGCTTCCTTTTCCTTCCATTCATCATCTTTTACTATCTTCGCTGTTGCATTGGTCAAGTAAGTCTGATGATACTTTTCACACTCTTTCAACATTGAGTCTCGGCTCTCATCGGAAGTTTTGGCTTTACCAATCTTTCTAACAAGCCGTCTTACTTTATCTGCTTCAAAGATTGTAAAATTGCCAAGCTCCATAAGAACCTGCATCAGCTGCTCTTGGTAAATCATGAGACCACGAGTATGATTGTAGATATGATGTAAGCACTTCGGCTCTCGTCTATTCAGTTTGGCTTTTACATAATCATCAACATTAGCTGAGCCAGGTCTAACTAGAGTTGAGATATTTGAAATATCCTGTAAGCTTCTGGGCTTAATCTTTGCAACTGCTTCTCGGAACGTCTTTGATTCCATCTGGAATATATTATCAAGCTCTAATGTGTTTATTAAATCATAAACCTTGGGGTCATCAGTGGGTATAAGATAGGGGTCACCTTTTATGGCTCCGGGATGTTTCTTATTTATTTCTTCTACACAAATACGTATCTGCTCTACACAAGCAAGACCAAGTATATCTACCTTAATCCACCCAAGAGCCTCAAGCTCCTTGATTGCGCCAGACTCCTGCCAGCCCGTCACATAGCCCTTATTAGCTCTTACTATAGGAATATTTTCAAAAGCATTATCTGAGGACACTATAAAGCCGCCAGCATGCTGTCCTATATTCTTTTTCATGCCAGTAAGCTTAGTCATTACGCTTTCAACCTCAGGATGAGCCTTTAGGAAATCTTCAATTTGGGGATATTTCTTTTTTATTTCATCTACATCTAAATCTTTGTCTTCATCAGAAACTACTTTACTAACAGTCAAATATTCAAATGGCTTTATTCCATATACTCTTGAGATTTCTTGGACGGAGCCTTTTACTCCGAGAGTGCCATAAGTGCCAATGCTAACACAATTCTTTTCGCCAAACTTCTTCTTTAGCCAATCCTTAATCTTGTCTCTGCCGTCGGGAGAAAAATCTAAATCTATATCGGCCATATCTGCAAGCTCATAATGATGTTCTAGTTTATCTGGCTTTGGAGCAATGCCTAAAACATATAAAGCATAACTATTATTCTTATTTGTTTCAAGCTTCTTATCTATCAACGAATCTAACTTACTCCATTCGTTCTGAGTCGATAAGGCTCTTATCTCTTCTTCCAGATAAGATTTTTCTGGTTCTTGTAATTCTTTTGATTTTTGTTTTAAAAGTTTTAATAAGTCTTTCTTGTCCATATTAACCTATAAGTATGCTATTATTCGGGTCAGAATTCTTGTCTTTCCAGTCGTTACAAGTAAGATTACTAGGAGGACACCCATATAATCTACAAGCATCAATTTCTATTAGTTTTGGTTTTTCATCGCCTATTTTCCATAATTCTTTTACACTAGAAGTTCTGTAAAAGCAAGTGCTACAAAATTGATCTTTAAGAAGTCTTTTAATCAAATCATTTTTGGAATTCATTTTTTTGGTGTTCAGTTAAAAACCTTTTCATCTCTTCAACTTCTGCTTCTAACTGTTCTATCTTTTTAGATTCTATTTTGATTCGTCTAAAGTTTTCTACTTGCTCATCAGATAGTATCCAAGGTTTTTCTATCTTCTTGAATCTGCTACAAGTATTCTGCTCTACTATTGGTTGGTGACCGAGGGCCTCTCTATCAATACAAGTTTTCTTTCTACCATCTATATCTAGGTAAATGCAATTATCACAGGTCTCTTCTTTAAGAATCCTTATTATGTCTTCTTTTCTTACGTTTTTTGTGGTCAAGATTCTCCACTGCCTTTCTTGTTTCTGCAAAATAAGTTGGCAAAAGAGCAAGATTGATTATTATAGAAATGAGGAAAATCGGAACTTTGCCAAACACACTACCCAAATGATAAGTCCAAGCAATTATTTGCGTAATTGCTATTGGCACTAAATACATTAGTGCCACTGCCAACACAAAGATTGAAGCTGTTATAAGCCCAATCTTAACCCACTTATTACTTAGTAGCTTTCTTATCCGTAGAGCCAAAGCCCGATTCTCCTCTGTGTTCAATTTGCTTCATCCAATCATAGAGCATATCTTCATCACCAACTTCAGTAAGATCGCAAGATATAATTGGCACCATAACCATCTGAGCCAATTTATCGCCGCTGTGCAAGTCAACAGAAACTTCCGAAAGATTGTGTAAATCAATATGAACTTCTCCTGAGTAAAATGTATCTATAACTTGAGCTCCAATTAAAAGCTCTTTCTTAGATGCTACTCCACTCTTGTTTAAAAAGAGCCCCATGCACCCAAAGGGAATCTCAACTTTAATTCCAGATGGAATAAGTAGATTGCTACGTGGAGGGATACTTATGTAGCTGCTCTTCTCGTCATTTTCATCTATGAAATACATAGAACTTTCTTTATTATTTTGCTCTGTCCACTTTTCTATGATCTCACATAGCTCTTTTGTTACCTTAGGCATATAGAAATCAATACCAGCATCAGTAGGATGCCCACGAGATGGCTCTTCAACTTCTCTAATTGAAAAATACTTTAAAAGCATATTAACTCCTAAATTTTAATTACTTCTATTAAGTTTGATTTCAATACTTCTAATGATAGCAGTCCTTCAGGTCTATCATAAAGATTTGAATAGAATACTCTCTTGATTCCTGCCTGTAGAATATTCTTTGTACAAGATAGGCAAGGAGAATATGTAGTATATATGTCTGAACCTTCTATTCTAATTCCTCTTCGAGCTGCCCAGATGATAGCATTAGCTTCAGCATGAAGCTCATGTTCAGAAGACCAAACTTTGTGCTTCTCTTTAAACGAATCAAGTTTAGTATATTCTACAAAGCTTATAGTTTCTACAGCATCACTGTCTTGATATTCGTTGTAGAAAAAATCATAACAGTGGACTTTGCCAGAAGCATTACCATTATATCCAACAGAAAGGATATGGCCACCATCAGATATGACAGCACCGGCTTTTATTCTAGCACAGGTAGAGCGCTCCGAAAACAAGAACGCTGTCCGCATTAGGATTTCTTCTTTTGTAGGTCGCTTCATGTAAATAAATATGCTACCTAAGAATTGCCATTATCTCTAAGAGTGGATCAAGCTTTTTTGTTTCGGCCTTCTTATCTTCCTCAGTGTTAGAAAAGCCATCGCAGCTTTCTAACCACACAGGATCAAAATTTAATGGCCACAGAAACCACCCAGATCTAATCCCGTGTGCATTTCCAGAAACCTTAGCTTCATGGTTGTTGCAACGAGTATGAGCATCACCTGGGATAGTTCTTCGGTGAGAACACTCATAACAGTTTGGTTTGTCCATAGAATTAATTATGCAAACAAAAAAGCCTCCAGTGGGTAGGAGGCTTTCTAAGGAGATTGCTACTATTTAGTAGTTTGGGAAGTATCTGATATAGAGGGTCCTGTCAGTGCGGTAGTAAAGGGTGACTGCATGGGGTATATCTCCCCCAACCACTGGGAGAAGACCGCTCCTTACAGTTCCATTGCTAAGAGTTTTAGTAGGCGGTTCCCAGTTAGCATCGTGGCCCATAGAGAACTTCTTGATAAATTCGATGAACTGCTGGCGAGTGTAAGTGTTCTTGTAGAAATCCACTTCGGACCAAATCAAGCCCTCTTTCTTGGAATAGCAGAGCCGAACGTAGGGAGTCCTGGTATCAGTCCAGAGCTGGTCGGTAATGGTGGTCCCATCGAAAGTATTTGTGCGAGTGACCTCTGGACCCCAAGGAACTTTCGCAATGTTTGGCTCTGAGTAAAACTGTAAGAGCCTGGGGTCATCGAAGGGGCTGGTAGCAGCGAAGGCCATTACGGCCATCACCAAAAGCATTGCGATAACGATAGTCTTCTTCATGTATCTACCTCCATGCTTGTATTATAACTCAGTATCAAAACTAAAAGCACTTTCATATACAAACTAAAAAGCCCCTCAGTTGAGGGGCTTTATCGAAGGAGGCACTATGGGTTTTTACCTGTGGATGACCCTCTCGACCTTCATGCTGGCCAGAAAGGAAGCCGGCATGGTAGCCCAGGCGGACCTCTGGATCTTCTCGATGACCTTCTTGGCCATGTCCTTTTTGAGAGTAGCCTCGCTGGCATCTCCGACCATGCTTGCCACGAGGCTTTTCTCGAGCTGGGAAGTGTAGATCTCCCACTTCCGATCCCAGTTCATCTTCATCTTGAGCATGAGCCAGAACCTGGCAGTGGGAATCTCTTCCTTGATGATTTCCTTTACGTCCTCTTTGAAAGCCACCATAGTTTATCTCCTCCTGTTGGTTTATCTTACCACAGGGTCGAAACTTTATGCATTAGGACTGGTAACTGAGGTATCTTCTTTTTCTGGGGGATAACCATAGGTTTCAACGAAAGCACAGAAAATAATATAGGCTGCTAGATTGCCCCACTCCTTTGGGTTTTTCTCAAGATACTTACCCACAAGATTGAAACCTACTTCCCAGGTGGCACTGTCTGGAACTTCAAGCTTACCAAGATCAATCAAAACATCAACTGTGCCCTGAACATATCCCATATACCATCCAGCCCCAGAACAATCATCTTTTGTTGCTGTAGAATAATTCTTTTGATATCTCTGATAAGCTTGCCAGGCTTTATAAAGCCTGTCTCCATCATCAATAGCAAAGATAGAGACGGCAACCACCAAGAGAACAAAAACAAAAAGAATCTTCTTCATACTGTCTCCTTACTTCGCCTCTGCGGCGACCCAGTTCTTAAATATCATCTTCAGAGAACTAAACTTATTTATAAAATTTGGATCGTTGTGTTCGTTCCACTTCAAAACTTTTACTATAGTTTCCCTGCTTGGCTTTAGAGTATTACCTCTATGACAAGAGTTGTACTTCTTATAGGCAGTTCTAATAAGTACAAACTCCTCTTCATCAACCATACTGGCCAAAGAGTCTCCCTCTTTTACCTGTTCTCCCTCAATCCAATCAAGAATCTTCTCCTGATCTACATAGAAGGTCTTAACCTTGTTATTTCTCCGAGCATCTTTTCTTGACCTATAGGCAATAGCCAAAGCAATCTGCTTCCAGAAGAAAGAATAGGCAGCTCCCTTCTTGATATTGAAGGAGTTCTGGTGCTTAAAGCACTTATAGACGGCGAACTGAATGTAGTCAAGCCACTCCTGTTGACGAATGCCCTTGCATGAAACCTGATGCTTAGCAATGTCGTAGAGATACTTGTATAACTTATCGTTCTTATCGCGATCTACCCAAGCCTGGTCCATCTCGTCCTTCTTGATGTCTAGAGCCATTCTTTCCTCCTGTTAGTTATATTACCATCTTTTCGATCGCGGACTTCCCTTATCGTCCTTGATTAGAACCATTTTGCCAAAGGTTGGCTTGAGATCGTCATTATTTGCAACGGCCCAGATAGTGGGAATGTTGTAGTGATTGATGTGGCCCCAATCAAAATATCCATCTGTGAAGTTCACTATGAGAGATGTGTGCTTCAGGTTATTCTGAACATGGTCATACATCTTCTGGGGGTCCGTACCGCCACGTCCATTGATCTTGATTTTCCTCCAAGCTCCTTTCTTGTAAGGCTCGCTGCTGTGAACTTCAGTATCCCACTGTACAAGCGTCATAGAAGAGTAGTTCTTTATGATCTTCTCAATCTGACCAAAGAACCTCATGAGAGTCTGATCATCAACTGAGCCAGAGGTATCAACTGTCACAACTACCTTCTTGGACATTTTCTTTATACCAGGAAGAGGCAAGCTCCTTCTGTTCCTCTTAGACCAAGTGTTCTCATAAAGGCTACCAGGCTCATTCACATGCCTTGACATGAGAGTAGAAAGTTTCTTCTGCCAAGGAATCGAGACTGTCTTGATGAGCTCCTTGATTACAGACTGCATGTTGCCAGAGATGTTTCCCCAAGACCGAGTCTTTGCATTATCGATAATTTCCTGTACAACTATTTTCTCAATCTCTGACAAAGGCTTCTGCTTGCTGTGGTCATCGGTGGTCCTTAGAACCTTCTTGCCCTTGTTCTTTCCACACATTGGGCAATTAGGATCATGAGGCTTCTTCTTGCCATCATTGCCACCACCATTTCCACCATCTTCCTTCCCATCGCTCTCTTTCTCTCCTTCTCCTCCACCGCCCTCACCATCTTCTTTCTTCTCTTCGTCGGCCTTCCCACCGCCTCCACAAACTGGACATTCGCCATCTCCCTTGCCGCCCTGGCTTCCAGTAGAAACTATATAGATCTTAGTAGAATTCTTTTCCAGAAAGTCATACACGATTTCAGAAATGTGTTCTCCTTTGAAGCCCATTGTTTCAATGTCCTTTATCTTTACCCCATCTTTTGGGAGAACAAGCTTCCTATCGCTTATCATAGTGTCTTCTACTATTTCGTTAATGCAAGCATCCTGAGCTACATTGAATATGTTTGTATCCCTATTGCCCAGTCTATCGTGGAACTTGTTGAGAAGATGCATTATCTCATGGACACAAAGTCCTTCAACCTCGAGAGGATTTAGCTTGCTGATGAACTCCTTGTTGTAGAAGAACAAGATCTTGTGATTGACAGGAGCAACTCCCGCAGTTGGAGTGTTCTCGTCTTCCTTGTAGAGGAAGCGGAGAAGGAACTCTGCGAAGAATGGGCTGTCGACTTGCCACCTTACGCAGATGCTTGAGATCTGCTCGGGCATTTTATTGGTCACTTGCTCTCCCTTGACTTGTAGATGATCTCAGCGATCTTGTCACTCATCTCCGGGAATGCATCGAGATAAGGATCAAGGAACTCCTTCTCTTTCTTTTCGATTTTCACATTGACTCCCGAAAGAGCCTTGAAGATGGCGACCATGTGGTCCTTGTCGAGCTCTTCCGTTGCAAACTGGTGGAAATTCTTCAGGACATCATTCGTGATGAACTCCTGCTTCTGCCTGTCCTGAATATAAGCTACCAGCTCATTTGACAAAGAGTACTTCCTGTCCCTCCCCATCTTCTTCACATCCTTCTTGAACTTGTCGTAGTTGAAGAGGATATCTTCAGGGCGAACCTTTGAGCGAAGCTTGAGGAATTCAATAAACTGGTGGACGACCGGGCCCAGCAAAGCAAAGCCAACCATCTTGGTGAGCTGGGTAATCTCCATCTCTGGATTCTGCTTGATGAGCTGAGAGAACTTATCCCAAGAACGAGGAGTGCAGAACACCATCTCGTTCTCCTTGATGTCGGTGTAAAGAGCAGATGGCTTGGTTGCCAGGAAGCCGAGAACATCGGGATGGACTTGACCATCCTTCTCGGCCCACTCTCTCCAGCAATCGTAAAGGCCAGCGTCATCTACCATGAAGTGGACGAACCTGTTGTTTAGGGCAGAGTCGGAAATCTCTGTGACCTCGGTCTTGTCCTCCTCGCCGAGATTGCCTGCGCAAACGATAAACCAGTTATCCAGCAGCCTGTGCATCCCAACTCCATGGTCGAGAACCAGCTGGAAACTCGGCTGGAGAACATCGAATCGAGCTCGGTTGAACTCGTCGAGGAAGAGGATGCCACCATCCCCGAACTTCCGGTTCTTCTTATCGCCAGGAACGTAGAGGTCTTTGAAGGCCTCGAAGGGGATTGTCTCAGGAGGGAGCCATCGGCAACAGCCAAGCTTTGCGTCAGAAAAAGGAATGCCCCTAATGTCCGAAGACTCCAGCTGAGAAAGGCGGAGGTCAATGAAAGCGATATTCCTCTTCTCAGCGATCTTGGCAACAATGGCAGACTTGCCGATGCCTGGCTTCCCGTGGATGTATGGAGTTGCAACCTGAGGAGCCTTCAGAAGAATATCTAATGACTGGGCAATTTCCTTAATCGTCATACTTACCTCCGTGAAGAATTTAGTTCACTATAATAGACGATCGAAACTATGTAAATGAGTTTAGTTTATAAGACTAGTTATGTTTAAAGAATAATTATGCTTCCAAGAGTCTAAATTTTATAGACCTTTGAAAACTTTATTTGTAGCATATCGAGTATAAGTCTTACTCCCAACAGAGTAGATGTACTTATATTGATTTATGAATATGACGTTTTTGTTTTTCTTTTGGGTTATCCAATCTTTTCTTATTTGGTCGTCAGTCCATTTTATATAGGGAGAAGTTTTTGGATGGGCAACTCCTTGTTTTCTATACTCTCCTATTATGAACTCGTCTGTGTATTCTTTATTAATGTCGTCCCCGAATTGATTTATGAGCAACTGCTCTAGAAGATCGCTGTGATCTCCCATAGAGATCATTTCTGTGTGAGTGTGAGCTCCGGTAGAATAACCATAAGTTCCAGCTGAACCAAGAATCCAGTTTTTGCCAAAAGCTTTTTTAGCTTTTATTTGTTGAAGAGACCATGGGACAAAACTATTATTAGGGTTCATGTGTGCTATTCTAAAATCAAAGTTATATTTTGTGCTTTTCAATATTACTAAAAAACCATAGCTTGCTTTTGGACCATATAGATAATAATCTGAAGAGTCAAAATTAAAGGGACTTATGACAACATCATTTATAGTTTTTCCGTCGTGTACTATGCTACCACCTCGCGCTCTGTCCACTCCTGGATGTATTCTGATATAACCTGGTGCAAAGTTTTCTCCCCAGCCCTCTGATATTCCAAAGTCTGCTGTAAAGGATGCACCTTTCCTATAAGTAATATTGTCTGTTTCATTTTCTTGTGCAAACTGTTGAATCAAATTATTTACCGCTGTTTTTCTTTGTTCTGCCAATATAGTATCATGGTGAACCGTCTGGATAACCTCCAATGTTTTTTCATATCTAATATTAGATTTTTGTGGAGTTGGTTTTTTTATATTAAAAAGACTAAAAAACCAATTAGTCAGCTTCCTCATATTTTTCTCCAATCATTGCTATAGTTTTTCCGAAACAATGGTCGGTCTCATGTTGAAATACTTGAGCTTCTAATCCCGACATCATAATTTGCTCTTCTATCAATATTTGATTTCTTATATCTATAGTTTCCCATTTGGATATTATCTTGTGATATCTTTTAACCTTATATTTGTTTTCAATGCCATATGTTAGACATGATTCGTTTATTTCATATAACTCGTCAGAGATTTTAGAGTATTCAGGGTTTATATATAAATTCCACTCTTTTGTTTTAGTGTCAAGAGCAACAAAAACCCTCAAAGGTATTCCTACTTGGGGAGCAGCTAATCCAACGCCTCCGCTATCTAAGCACAATCTTAGCATGTCTTTTATGGTATCAAAAAAGTACTCGCTTATATCTCTGAGTTTTACTCTTTCACATATTATGTTTTCTACCAAACTTGGCTCTATTAATTTCATGTTTCCACCATCAATAAAAAAGAGCTGACCGAAGTCAGCTCTTCTATAAAGATTTGTTTTCTTACTCTTCGTCTTCTGCGGGAGCAACCGGCTTCTTTCCGCCCATTGGAGCCTTGCCCATTGGAGCTTTACCAGCTGGTGCCTTTGCTGCAGGAGCAGCCTTTGATGCACCAGACTTTGCAGCAGCCGCGGCGGCCTTTACCTTCTGAGCAGTAAATCCACCCTTGTACTGTTTCTTCGAAGCTAGCTCTATGCAGAGCTGTACGATATCAAGGAAAGTTCCCTTTACCTGATCGATCATCTTCATTCCGACCTTGGCCTCGTTGAGCCCTTCCTTGAAGATATCCTCTTCTGGCTCATCCTTCCCGGCCATCTCGGCCTCGGTGAAGAATGCTACTGACCAGCTATCCTTCTTCTCTCCATCCTTATCGTGCTCCATAACTACTAGATCATAACCTTCTGGCTGATATTGCCATATATTAGTGAGTCCAGCTGTCTTAATGCCAGCTTTCATTTCGGGATCAACTTTCTCTCCCTCTTTCCCACCTTCTTCAAATAATAAACCACCCTTTTTATCAAGGGCTTCAAGAAACTCTCTGATATTATCCATTTTATAAACCTCCAAAAACTATATTCTATAAGTCTCGTAATTTATTATATTCTCTTTTGATTTTGGATAGCAACTTTCTGAAGAGCCATCTATTATCAAATAGAGAATGTTCTTATGATTATCTTTGAATAACAGGCCTAAATCTTTATCATTTACTCCACCAAAATATCCATCTGTTGCTATAATTAGGAACGGAGCTATCACTGCTGATGCTTCGCTACCTTCACCTTTTACAGGTATAACTATGTCGTCTTTGCTCATTCCTGATGATGCTGGTTTTTTAATTATGTTTAATAAAGCAGCAGATGGTTTCTCTGGGTCATAGTGGGTGTGCTCTTTGAGATATTTGAATAGAGACCCCGCTAAGTCTGTTCCACCGCGACCACCTATACCCTTCTTACCTTCTTTATATACTTTCCATCCACCAGCTTTATATTCTTCGGCATTGTGAACAGCAGTATCCCACGTCATAAAATAAACTCTGCCCTCGAGCTTTACTGTTCCAGCGCTAAATCCTCTCTTGAAAGCAGAAGCTATTTTATCCATCTCTCCAAAAACTTTACCTATTGTCGACTCCCCTATAGATCCCGAAGTGTCTAAAGCAACTATCAAAACTATTTCAGATACGGGAGCTTTTACGTAAGGGCCTTTATATAGAATTTTACTTCCAGGAGTGTGCGATTTTGGATCTCTCAAATAAGTAAGGTAAGATTTACTCTTTTGTATCCCTTCTCCTTCTTTGTACCTTTCCGCTTTCTTTTGAGACATCCTATTTATCGTTGAAGTAGTTCTTGATTTGAACTCTGTTATTCTTCTCTTTAATTCATTTGCCCAGTCTATCTTTGGCTTGTGAAGGTCTCTCAACTTATCCATATAGCCACCTTCACCTTCTCCTTTACCTTCCACGTTTCTATCTTTTCTTGCTTGCTCAGCTTTTTCTAAAATTTTCTCTGCCATATCTTTTATTTCGGCTGCATCAGAAGTTTCAAGAATAGCGTGAGCATCTCTCGTTGGCCTCTTCTCCCCCTTGCCGTCCCCCTTTCCTTCTTTTGCCATGTTCTCTTTTGAAAGTTTTACTTCTTTCTTTTCCCCTGGGCCTGGAGCGTCTTGACCAGCAGACGGAGCTCCACCACCTTTTTGGGGTTTTCCTCCTTTCTGTGGAGGTCCACCTTTTCCTTGTTGTGGCTGACCACCTTGTCCTTGCTGCTTCTGGTCTTTTGCCTCTTCAACATTTATAACCTCTACACTCTTTGGTGCTTCTCCTGTTGGCTGTGGTAATCCTGACCCTTGTCCAGGTGCTCCCGGCTTACCAAACATAACTGGAGTAAGTTCGCTTTTCTTAAATGTTTCATTTCCCTCTAGAAGAATGCCCTCATCTAGAGATTTTAATAAATCTATTACATGGCTCATGAGGAACCTCTAGCTTTCTTAATTTCCTCTTCTATGTCTACTTCTTCTGTTTCTACAGTTCCATCTTTGTTTACTTTTGTAATCTTTCTATACTCATCTTTGTGAGGACCTTCGTTTACTTTTACCACTTGTCCTTCTTTATAGTAATCCATTTCTTGAGGAGCTCCCCCAGATTGTCCCTGACCAGGTTGTTCTTTCTTATTGGCTTCTAGCCAAGCATACATGTTTTCAGAGTAATAGGCCTTCTTATCTTTTTTATAATCTGTGTGAAATTTATCTGGAATTTTCATGTCGCCTTCGTCAGGTACTGGTTTCCATCCGCCTATAGCACTTGTATTATCTATATCGTGATTTATAATCATATCTTGAGCTATATTCCAGAGAGCGGGATCTCCTCCCTTCGCTATAGCTCTATCATGGTGGAATCTTAAAATATGAGATGCTTCATGAGCTATAAAGTAAGCTAACTTCCCTGGGACCTTAGCTTCTTGCTCAACATACTCTTCATCATATAAAAACTCTATAACGCCTTTTGAATTTACTCTTACTCCACCAGTCTTAAACCAATATGGAGGTATAGCTTTTCCAATCTTACAATTCCACCACTCGCAGTTATCTAAAAACTCATAGAGCTCAAACTCATCGGAGTTCAAGAAGTGATTCTTTATGGAGGCCATAGCTGGAGGAATTTTACTTTTCTCTGCTTGAAGCAAAGATCTTAGGGCATCGATGCCTTTCTCTTCATCTTCATTTAATATATCTAGAATGTTTTTCATTATTCTGTCTTTAGTCCTTTTAGATAACTAAGTATTCTGGCTTCTTCGGCTTTCTCGCCTTCCGGCTCTTCAGCTTCACCAGCTTCCTTCTTTCCGCCCTTGCTTATAGCCTCTAGCTCTTTCTCTACTTGACTCTTTGTCTTCAAGGACTTCTTCAAGTTTTCTACATATACTTCCCATTTACCAGCCATTTTTCTGTGAAGGTCTCTAAAGAGTTCGCTTCTACCTTCTTTAGCTGCAGTCTCTATTAAGTGTGTGAATCCTATGAAGTCATCTGTATCAAATTCTAAATCTTTGTACATTGCTTTGAATGTCTGGTATAGTTGTTCTACTATACCTTGCTTAGACAATAAAGGAATACTCTTCTCTTCCATAAACTTCTCTATATCCTTTTCTGTCTTGTACTTCGACAAGGCATTGAATAGTCTAGCTAGAAGTTGTGGCTTAGTTCCAAATCCAATATTTGCTAAGTCTTTTACTTGTTCCCTTATCATCTTGTAGTTGAATAATATATCTTCTTCCGTTATTCCCTCTTTGCCTCTCTTGACAAAGGATCTTATCATTTTACTTATATAGTCTTTTCCTTCGTTTCCAAATTCTGGAGATTGCATTGCCAATAGTCTAATCTGGTTTGCAGCACTATTGAACCAAGCCGCAAACTTATATTGCTCTAGATCTTCTGGTGGCTTTGGTGGTGCCTTCTTATCTACCTTTACTACCTCTGGCCACTTATCCTCTATTTGTTTCTTCATCTTCTCAGCTGTCTTAGTAAACTTGTCTTGAGATTCTTTGCTCAATGATAGCCACTGTTCAACTCCGCGCTCAATCATATCGTCAGCTACCATGGTGAAAGATCTTGGAGAAGTAGTTCTTTCTCCTCCACCAAATCCCGTACCACCAGCAACCTTTACTGGATTCAAGAATGGTTTCTCTGGATCTAGCCCCGTCTTTGTTTTCATATCTTGCTGGACGAAGTTTAGAACTATTGGTGGGACTCTTGTTAGAGTCATGAATTTCTTTCCGCTCTTTGTTTCTGCTGCATAAGGTAAAGCAGCAAAGTTCTTAAACCAAGATGGAGCATGATATTTTCCTATAAGAACTCTGTGAACTCTTTCTAGAGTTGCTATATCCATATCTTTTACTGCGTTGATGTTTTCGGATATTCCCGCCTGAGTTCCAGTGTTCATTGCCAATACTACTACTGTCTTTTCTGGTAGCTTATATCTGTCTAACTCTTTTTCTCCTGACTTCTTTCTAACTAACTCTGATGCTCCACCAAGTTCACCAGTAAGTACTAAATTCATAACTGCTGACATCTTTTCCATGTCAGCTCTGTTGAACTCATCAAAGAATAATATCCATGGCTCTTTACTTCCAGCAGGTGGCAAGAATTGAGATGGTGCCATCTTTACAATCTTCATAGCTCTTCTTAGTCTGTCTTCTTTAACGTCGTCATCAGCAGATTCAACGTCGTCTAAGAATGGGAATCCAGATAGTAATTCTACTGGAACCTTTTGTAATTCTAGAGGGAAGAAGTGGTATCCATTTGCTTTAGCGGCTTTCCCAATGATTTCGGTTTTTCCCCAACCCGTTGGAGCGTATATAGCAAGAGTCTTTATTTTGCTTTCTTTTAGAACGTTTCCTTCTTTTACTCTTACAAGTAAATCTCCCAGCTCTCTAGCAAAATCATCATAGCTTATTTCTACAGGAGCTATTTTTATTGGCTTATCTTCGCTTGACTTTAGGGCTTCAGCACCCTCATCTGCGAAAGAACCAAATACTAATTTATCAACTTCTGCCATAATAGAGATATCGTCAGATTCTGCTTCTACTAATGTATCTTCCCATTCATAATCTACGCCTTCTACTACCGCAGCAGACTTTGGAGCTACAACAAACATAACTCCATCGCCGTCTTTTGTCAGACCAGTACCAAATCCTAAGTTTAGTTTATCAGAAAGATGAATGTCCATCTTTCCAGCAGGAGTATCATAAGTTAAAGATAAAGTCTTTTTTCCTGAAGCTATTTTCTTATATTCTACTTTCTCGGCTTCTGGAGTAAGAATTTTTCCTGCCTTATTGAATAGAACAAACTTACCAGCAACAGTCTTTCCTATCGCAACCCCCAGCTTAAATCCTCTTAGAGCAACCTCTTTGATTTTTCCCTTCAAAGATTGCCAACCACTCTTGACAGCAGCAACTGCTTTCTTCGCAACTCCAGCTACTTTCTCTCCAGCTGCCTTAAGATCAAGTTCGTCTAGCTTTTCATCCTTTAAAATTTCTTTTGCTATCTTTTCAAAAAGGATAGACTCTTTTGCTTTCGGCCGACTCTTTACAACAGCAGAATCGGCTATGTCTTCTTTTATGCTTTTAAACAAATTATTGAAACTCATATTAATTACACTCCTTAGAATGCTAAATGCTCTGTTAGATTTATCTTGAGAATTTTAGCTCCAAGGAGAGAAAAAATTATGGATTTGCTTTTTGATCTTTTATGCTATTTACATATTTAGGTGGCTTAGACTCTATGAATTGGCCGTACTTATCTACTCCATGATCCCAATCTACTATGAGTTGGTTTTCATTTAGGTCTGTGTCAATAATCACCATTTGTATATTAGACGGCTCGCCAGTTATCTGAATGTACTCTCCATACCCTGGATTTTTAATCTGGTTGATTACAGGAGGATAACGGTGAGGGCCGCCATCGATAGCAGATTGACCACAAGCACAAAACCTCATATCGTGCCTTGCTCGGCTGAATACAATAGAGCCACAAGCCTTGCAGCGTATTCCTTGAAACTTCATATATAGAATATATGTCTTTATCGAAACTCCGCGTACCCGATAATTTTCCGCTCTAGAGCCCGGGAATTTCGGGCTCAGGGCCCGGGAATATTCCGCCTATAATTAACATAACAAGGAACATATACAATACTATTAAGAGACAGGATCAGAATGGATCCCACTCCCTTTTAGAAAATTTACCCTTAAATATTAGCCCGAATATTATTTTTAGAGTTTTGCTTTTATCAGTTTCTTCATAGTTTTTCATTCGGGAGAAATTGTTAAAAAATACTTGACCAAAAGAATCAAAAACAATTCCCCTATATGGAAATGTTTCACTTTTTCTCTGTATGATATTATATATAAAGCCATTACCATCTGGATGGACAAAGGCCATCCCCTTTTTTAATTCTGCCATATCTTTAATATATTGTTTACTCTTTTTTCCATATCTTCGGGAATCTTTATTCTTTCGGCGTACTTCATCTTAGAAGCCATAGCAGATTTACTAGCAACCTCAAACTTATATCCATATTTAGAATTATCAGTCATTATAACTACTACACTATCAAACGGCTTTAGAAAGCCTGAATCTACCTCTCTCAGAGCAACTATATAGCAATCAGTCTTTTCAACTACTGCTCTTATTCCTTCCATTGTTTTCTCCTTAGCGACCAGCGGGAATTGAACCCGCCTTTCGACCTTGGGAAGGTCACGTGCTGCCCGCTCTACTATGGTCGCAATTTAATATTTTCCTTCTTTGAAATCTAACCTACATCCTTCAAAGTTTTTTGCTCTTTTAAATAAAGTTTCTATAAGCTCTGTATCAGTTATTTTTCTTAGATCATGAGGAGGCTGCTCAAAATAGCTATGCTCTGGCTGCTCTCCTCGATCTTTCCATATTTCTAATTGAAACACTTTATCTGCACCAGACATGATTATTCTTGAGTAAACCCATACGAGCATGTAATTATCTTGGCCAAAGATATTCTAAGTTGTCTGGTGTATCCGGGAACTTAGTCTTGTAAAACTCTTTATTCTTTTGAATAAGCCTAGAGCGATGAGTTATGCAAAGGGATTCATTTAGCCAATTAGGAGCAATAGGATTACCTAACATATTGCAAAACTTAATATAATGTTGCCCACATTTAGTGTTATCAAAGCCACGCCTAATCCATTCGTCCATAATTTCTTTTAGATAAACCTTACAAAGGAAAGCTTCATAACCTCGCCACATCTTAACGGCAGGATGGTTACCCCAACCTTTTTTGCCCTCTATCAATAGAGCATTCAATATCTGAACGCACTCAACGCGTTGTTTGCCTAAGCGCTTATTGTCTAATACTTGGGCACACTTTTTTGGATCAGTGTAGGGTAAAAATGTTTGCATCAATATAATCTTAAACTAAGAACGAATCTTAAATGAGAACGAGATCATCTTGTTACATAGACGTGAAGTGTTTTATGTTTATCCTTAGCTATATTTATAGTATGTTGAGTACCATGTGATTTACCATCCCAGAAAGCAAAGACAATATCGGCCTCTCTTACTATATCTATGTTTCGCATATATCCGGCTTTCTTGCCGTAAGTATCCCACTGGGGAATGAATATCTTCTTTTTTATGTCATACTCTTGAGCAAACTTTTCTGCTAGTGTATCTGCTCCTATTGCTCCGCCAGAGACTACAAGGGAGATATCTTCTATATTAATATGTTGTAATATGAACTTCTTGAGATTGTCATAATCGTTAAATCCACGAGAACCAACTATTGCTATCTTCATAAGCCTAAATATGCTAAGATAATAATATGAGCAAGTTTCAAATGCCGGATGGCAATGTTCTCTTTGGTCAATTTCTCGTAGAGAGAAAGAAATTAAAGAAAGAAGTGTTAGATATAGCTCTGGATAGACAGAAAAAAGAAGATAGCGATACTCTCAGAAGAAGTCATAGGCTTTTAGGACAAATCCTCACAGATGATTTCCATGTATTTAGAAACAGAGTAGAGCTTCAACATTATCTAAATGACTTTAACGAATATAAGAAAGAAGTAGAGACTATATTATCTGATGCGAGAATATATGGCAAAAAAGACGATAAGTAAAAAACTTTTTATAAAAGAAATTTTTGAGAATTTTGGCTATATAATTATAGACCCAGCAGAGCCAGATTTGCTAGTAAATTATGTGAAAGAAAATTTTATAAGAATGGAATTTTACAAACACTCAGGAATGTTTGATGAATACAAATTTACTGGTACTTATAGCATGTTGAAGAAAATGCTTAAAGAAAATTGGCCAGAAGATTATAGAATAAAAGATTATTTTGTAAAGCTATAAAAACAAAAGAGGGAGCTTGTTAGGCTTCCTCTTATTGCGTGTACTAGATCTCTCCCTTAGCGATAAGGTTAATCAACTTAGGAGTCTCGCCAGTGAAGCCAGCGATATCGTAAGACTGATTGTCCTTCGGGTCGGCAAGAGTGATGTTGTCCCCATAAGGTATGAGGGTAACATAGATTGCCTTTGCCTTCGGATTCAGCTTGCTCTTGTAAGCAGTGAATCCCTGAGCAGGATGCCTATAACCAGCCCAGCTTTCACTATCGGTAAAGAAGACGAATACGTCAGTCTTTACATTGTGCTTGATAGCGTACTTATAGGCCTGGTCAGCATCAGTTCCACCAAAGTCTCCATCGTAGAAATTCATCGCCTGCTTGTAGGTCATCTTCCTGCTGAAGTTGCTCAGAGGAGTGAAGCTGGTGTTGAATCCACCAACGAAGTAGTTCTTCTCTGACCTTACTGAAGCGAGAGACATTACTCCCTCAACTTCAATAGGAGTCATGTTGAGCTTTCCTACTCCACCACCAGTCATTGATCCTGAGATATCAAGAGCAAAGAAGAAGTCCTTGCCAGTTGGCTCAAGAGCATCGAAGCACTTCTCGATTCCATCTTCCATAGCATCGACTACCCTTGGAAGAGGAGTCCATCGCAGCTTGCTCTTTCCGCCCTCTCCACCAGCCATGTAGGCCTTCATTGCTGAAGCGAATACAACTGGGTGGATATAGGCCTTGGATAGGTTCTCTCGGTTAAACCTTTCCTCGAGCATCTCGATGTTAGCCTTCTTCTTGAAGACCTCCTTGTCAGTCAGGTTTCCAAGGTTACGAATAGTGGCACCTACTGGCATCTGCTTGAACAGAGCCTCCCAGATCTTGTTGGTCATGGTGAGGTTGCCAGGCATCATCTCCCAGGTCATCCTGAACTTCTTGATGGCGTCGATAACGTCATCCTCGGTTGCACCCTTCTTGAGCTTCTCATAGGCGTTAATCCTCTCGAGCTCAATTGGGAATGCCTCGAGCAGAGGGTTCTTCTTAGTTCCACCAACTGCCCAGTTATAGACAGCCTTCTTGATGTTGTCAGTCGGAACTGGCTTTACCATTCGAAGAATGTCCTTGGCGCTCCAATCATATCGGCTCTGGTACTTCAGGAACTGGTACTCAAGCTCCTTTGCATCCTTACCGTCAAGCCAAGCATTGACAGTCTTATGGATTAGAGAGCCGAATCCTCGGTTGTCCCTGCAGTAGTTGAAGAACTCATAAAGCTGGCTACCATTCCTGATAACCATCGGGAAGATTTCCCTGAACGCATTCTTGGCAGGTCCCTCTCCAGTTGAAAGAAGAGTTAGTGCGAAGATTGGAGTGTGAACAGAGATACCCTTTTTAGAAGCGTCAAGGATTTCCTGCCCAACCCTAATTGGGTCTTCCTTCATGAGCTTATCAAGGACCTTTGAGTTGTCTTTGGTCATCTGCTCCTTGTTCTGATAGAAAGCATTTGACATGCTTCCTACAAGTAGCCATCGCCTGAGAGCCTGCCAAGGATCTACCTTGAAGCCCTTTGCTCCAGCAAGATTATCGGTCATCTCGAGCTCTCGCCCGGGAATAACCATCCTCTGTGGAGTAGCGATCTTCCTCTTCCTAGTACCTGCGTGTGCGTACGGTGACTTTGCCATTGTGGCCTCCTTCAGTCTGACGAATCAGACAAACTTATATTTTACCCAGAAGGGTATAAAAACAAAATATACCTTATAAGAGATAGATTGGAAAGCTCAGATGAGAAATAAAAATAGAGCAAGTTATCGGTTGATGTAGTTCAGAGCCGGGATCAACCGGCTCATGATCGGTTTAGGCGATAAACACCAACCATTCAGCTCCAATCTATTTGATTTTATATATGCGACTATGGAGCTGGTGGTTTAACTATTGTCCAAACTCCACCAGACAATATAGCGTACATAGTATTTGGAGGTATGGGACTCATTACTACAGAAGAAGCATATAGATCTCTATAAGTTTCCCAGTTTTCATAAACTATGTCTTCATTTGGTAATCCCGGTAAGTCTAAATTTCCATAACTCGTTATGGTGACCTTAAGGTTTCCCATATCTAAAGAGCAAGTATAATCGGCTCTAATATAATGGTGAGACCACTCAGTGCCTACTACATTCTTTTCAAAAGTATAAACTGTACCAGATCCAGTAAAGTAAGTACCAGAAATTTTAGCTCCAGACATATCGGAATGTACAAGAGTATAATTATCTAAGCCAGATCCACCAAAGTTAGTAATTACTACTAAGGAAGTTTGAGTATAAGAAAATATTTTAGTTGCTTGATTTAATATAATCTGATAATATACTTCGCTATTTGTTCCGGTAAAAACAATATCTCCACCTTTTCTAGAAATAGTAGTAACTACGTTTTCACCAAGAAATGGTGAGCTAAATGAATCTCCTACGCTATAACTACCAGAAGTCCATCCATTAACCATTGGAATTACAGAAGCAGCTTGGGCTTCTTCTTTTTTATTCGGAAGCGTCCCATCAACATGAGCAGCTCCTGTGGTTCTAGAGCCAGTAGTTCCCCAGCCCGTCCAAATAACTGGAGCTAAATTTATATTAGATGGATTACATCCTTCACAGCTGAACATAGATAAAGCAAAAAGCATTAAAAGAAAAACTTTTAATATCTTCATTTTATTCTCCTATATGGAAGGAAAGACGTTTTTTATCTTTCTACCTGTTTTGTTTAACTTAGCTTGATCTAAATAAATCTTTGAAATTGGTCTACCAACTTCTTTTTCAAAAGATGAATATGGAATGCAGCCAAAAGCACAATGCTTACAAACTTTATTCATCTTATCTATAGGGAAATCTTTTGGACTATTTGGTAAATAATCTAATATCAAATCTTCCTCACCAAATAATCTTATATACCCATCAGCAGAGCAACATAAACTATATCCTTGATAAGTAAGAACTAATCTATTTTTATTTACATAGTTACAGCTATGAAACGTTGCTCCACTAACCCCTATGTCTTCGGGATGTAAGAGAACAGCCAAGTGAACATTCTCTTTTTCTTTCACAGTCAAATAATTAGTTACATACTCTTCAATCTCTTTTGGTGCTTCTTTTATACGATTGGAATTTATTATAAGCCTTCCAGCCATCTTACTATCAATCAATCTGGCTTTTATTAATTTTGTTATCTCTACTATATTGGGATGTAAAAGTGGCTCGCCCCCAGAGATTTGAATGAATTCGAATACTCTTCTATTTTCTTTTTTATACAACTCTTCAACTTGTTTTACGAAATTTTCTATTTGACCCATTGTCATATCTGAATCATCATAGTTTAGACCAGTCTCATTTTCCATATTGCAAAAACGAAGACAGTTTTTACACTTCCAATTGCAACGTAGAGTAATAGCAAGATCTATAGTATAATATATTGCCGAATTCATATAGATGGAAATATCTTGTTAATTTTTCTTCCAGCTTTGTTCAATTCGGCCTGCTCTTGATATATTTTAGATACCGGGCAACCAACTTCACTTTCTAATTTTACGTTCTTGCATCCAAATACACAGTGTTGACAAATCTTATCAATCCTATCTAAAAGAAAATTAGGATCGCTAGGCAAAGTATCTACTATTAAATCTTCCTCACAGAATAATCTAATGTATCCATCAGAATCACAGCATCTTGTATATCCATGCTTATTCAAAACTACTTTTGTTTTGTTTGGCGGATAATTACAGCAAGTTTTAAAAGTAGGTCTTGCTTCTCCAACATCGTCAGGATGAATAAGAACAGCTCTATGAATTTTTGACTTATCTTCAATAGTAGTATAGTTAAGAATATATTGCTTTAAAGCTTGTGGAGCTTCAATTAATAAATTGGAATTTATTTTTAAGTTTCGAACCATTCCAGTATTTATTAATTCTTTTTGTAAAAGTTGAGCTATCCCAATAATATCTGGATGTAAAAGCGGTTCTCCACCACTCAAAATGATCGCTTCAAATACTACTTGTTTCTTTTCTAGCCAAATATTTTTAACTTGTTCTATGAAGTTTCTTATTTGCCCAATAGTCATATTTAGATCATCGTAATCTAATCCAGTTATTCTGCTCATGTTACAGAATCTACAACAATTTTTACAAGCCCAATTACACTTGAGAGTAAGCTCTATATCTATTATAGTAAAAATTGGTGCACCTGCAGGCCAATATATTAGGTTCATCAAGTCCTTTCAAAAAATAAAGAGCAAGGTGCTGAAAAAGCTTTGTTACTGTATTACTACAGTTTGCAGGGTTTGAACCTGCTAGTTTCATTTTTTAAAATAAAATTTTATCCGGTAAGCTCTTCCAATCAGCTCTTAATTTTTTAAAGCAGAAGCAAGGATTTGGGAAACGGATACGTGTTTAATGAGCCGCCGCTCGTTGCATCCATATTGCGGTAACCGCTTCCACTTCAGTCTCTGCTTTAGAAAACCCTCTCTGGAGAACATAGTCTCCAGAGAGGCAATGAAAAATTGAAACTTAAAGAGCCAGTAAAAGTCAAAGCGTCATCAACTAAGAGTAGAGAAGAAGCTTACTAAATTAACTCTTAATTCGGGATCGCTCATTCCCGTTGCTCTTTACAGAGCATACCATATAATATTTAGTTCGTCTGCCGTTTGTTCTTTCGCCTAATCTATAATTATTAACATCAAAAACATCCATATCTAATTTAAATATATTTTCTAAAATGACCATCCAGCGTTTCTCCCTTTCGGTGAGTGCCAACCAGATGGAAATAGCGGCTACTTACGAACAGCAGATATAGACTAACCAACTCTCAAGTTTCAAAGATCGAAGGGTAGATGGACTACCCGGGTGAATCCTACTACAGCGTGTGTCACTGTTTCAGATTCAAAAGAAAAGTATGCGAGCAAATAGGTAAGGATGATGTTACTTGGCCGGCATTCTATAGTCGGTGCCATCGACCCTAAAGCATCGATTAACCTTTCGGTTAACGATTTAATCATTGATTTTCGGTAATCACCCTAAGTCAGCTCGACTTCAATACGCCAAGCGAATGCTTAGGCCAGCATTCTATTTCGACTCAGTAACCCTGAGCAGGTTTAGTTAGTAGTAATCAGTTGTACTTCTTACCACCTCCGTTATTAAATATACTTATGCGAAAACAAAAAGAAAATTTTGAATTTAGATTAGAGACTAACCCTTCCGGGCTTTATCTTTTATTATCTTTCGAGATATATGCAAAATTTGAAGTTTTTAGAGGGACTTTATATCTAATTGTTATATGGCTTAAAGTAAAGATAACTAAAGCATAATTATAGGAGCAAAATGATTAAATTTATTAAAGACGTGATGAATTACAAAGTGAAGCTTTCTATAGTAATAACTATAGTTGCTAGTCTCATGGCTATATTTAGCATATCAGTGCTTGTTGTCAATAACTTTTTAGTAGATGCTAAATACCAAGCCGACAAGCAATCCTGGAAAGCTCAGATAGCCGAGCTAGAGGCTAAGAATAAAGACTATAGAGATTCAGCGGCTGAGATTCTGGCAATAAAGGATAGGTTTAGAGCATCAATAAAAGAGATAGTAGAAATGCTCTATAATAAGGATACTTCTTTGGGCATAGGTGGTTCATCTATACCAGTTGAAGATACCGATGAGGCTGTTCTTCTACAAATAAGAAATACAGTTCAAACAATGCAGGATGACCAAAACCTATTAGCAGAGGTCAAGCATTACTTAGTAGCAAGAAAAGAATTCATAGACAACTTCCCGTTTGATTGGCCAATTAGCAAAACTGGAGTTCCTAAAATAACATCTGGCTTTGGATTTAGGGACGATTTAAAGGGTAAACCAACTTTACACATGCACGCTGGGATAGATATTGGCGGAAAGAAAGGAGATGCAGTTTATGCAACTGCAGCTGGGGTAGTCGTATCTGTAAATTATAATCACGAACTATATGGAAAATTAGTAATTCTAAAGCATAAATATGACTTTGAAACTTATTATGCTCATCTTGATAAGATTTCCGTAAAGATTGGTCAATCTATAGAAAGGGGTCAAAAGGTTGGCGAAATGGGAGATACTGGTGAATCTCAAGGTTACCATTTACATTATGAAATAAGAAGAAATTCTGTGGCTATTGATCCTATGATGTTTCTTAATATAAACTATTAGATTGGGGGATAATATGGCAAATGGTTCAGTTAAGCTTGGCGAGAAACCTGGTGCAGATGCAGATATAGAGCTTCTGCAAAAGGTTTTTAAGCTAGATGGATTTGAGCAGCTCACTAAGCCAAATAAAAATCTGATGGCAACTCTCATAGTGCTTATAAGCATATTCATTCTTACTATAGGTGCTGGCATTTTTGCTGTCAACAAAATAATAAGAGATATGTATAAGGAATATGTTTATAATACAGAAGAGATTATAAAAGCTAAGTCAGATATTGAACTTTCTAACTCTTGGGAAAGATTACCAGAGAGTCAAAGGCGAGAAAGGCTGAGAACTCAATACTACGAGATTGTTAGATATTACACTAATAATCTGCCACCTCAACAGAAGATGAGCGATGAACAAATTCAAGCTTCTTTCAATACTCTATGGGCTTGTACAAATAGAGTCCCTTCTATAAACTTCTTTCTTCCTGTTGCTTACATGAAGGTTTCTACTAACTTTAATCCAATCTACGATGTAGAATACAAAAAAGGAATAGCTTCTTTCTATACTACAATGGGTAGCAGAATAGCTAATCTTCCTTTAGTAAGAAATGATGTTATTTTCCAAACAGTTTTTAAAGGGTCTGAAACTCTTAACAATCCTAGCGACGCTATAAAACTATTGGTTGCAAGGATAGATGATTTAATGACTACGTTTAATGGCAGAACGGATTGGATTCTTCTATCTCTATTCACTAACGAATATGATGTTATAGCTAAGTATTGGAAGGGTGGCGAAGGAACTATCCCAGATTCTCTTTACAGAACTGGACAATTAGCTGATGCCCTGATGTACTTCCAGTCGTTCAAGAATTGGCAAATTCCAGCAGTAGTTGCTAAGTAAATCAGAGCTCCTTCGGGAGCTCTTTTTTTATCTCTATCTCAACTTTTGAATGGGCAACTATTTTCCTTTTAGTAGCATTTAAGAGTTTACTAAGCTTGACCTTAGTTGTAATTGGGGGGACTATATAATCCTTCTCAGTCCTCATCCCGTAAATTGCTTTTGGTTTTATTTCCATATTTCCTCTCATCTTCTTCTTTTAATACTATTAAAGATACTACCAAAGCACCTATTAAACAAAATACAACTATGCCAGCCGCTATATAAATTGCGACAGTCATATGGGCAATGTAGGAATTGAACCTACGACTTTCTGTACGTCAAACAGATGTTCTTCTACTGAACTAATCGCCCAATAAATGCTTTTTTAAAGCACCAACCTGAGTAAGAGAAACTATATGTTGAAGAATGCTAGGAATATAGGTATTCCAAATTCTTCTTGGTGGGCCATATTTTCTCATAAAGCTTACTGCTCTATATCCTAAAAAAGGAAACAAAGGAACTACATCTCTTCCATATACATATCTATAGGTATCTGGAACTCTCTTATTGAACGATTTTACAAAAGCCTCATTGCCAACCTTTGGAGAGCCAAAAGGTAAACAAGCTATATCTAGCTGGGGAAAATTATATTGTAGATCCACAGCACATAGAGTTGCAAGAGCCCCCCCAAAACTTTGTCCAGCTACTATAACTTTTATGGGTTTCTTTGTAATTATTAGATAGTGTATAAAAAATCTTATCTTTTCTTTGTAAGCTTCACACCAGCCATGATGTACTCTTATTTTAGAATTGTAATTATCATATGGTACATGTTTTTTGGCTGTGGCAAAATTAAACAACCAATCTCTAAATTCATCTGAGCCACGAAAAACAATTACAAGAGCATTATTTCTATAACCAATAAATCCTTGAACTACATCGTTAGAGAAAGGTACTTTACTTTCTATCTTGCTATCATAGGTTTTGAATTTAGATTCTAAACAAGCTCCCAGGCACTCAACTATAGTTTCATTATCAACTTTCATTTGAGGCTCCTGCTGTTATCTTGCTTAGTTATTCTGGATAAGTTCAAGAAGATATTTTTCTTTTCTTTCAAACATATCGCCGTCTATTTTTCGACATTCAGATACAATCATTTTGCTGTTGACGATAGTGTAGTAGAGCCGCATTGCATTACTGATGACTTCGTCTTTGGGAAACCTGTACCTTGATGCGAAAGCTCTTAGCAAGCCGTTATGGTCTATTGAAGGCCCGTTTGAGACAAGAACACAGTCCTCATAGATTATGATTCGACCAGAGTCTCTCCCGAGATAGCCGTCTTTGGTAAATCCGCTCTGATACAATGTTTCCACGTTTTTA
>Ga0105103_10000014_pt1 | contig 73934 bp, 63 predicted proteins | sample PPLLaktember2015_2_FD_79107 | JGI IMG/M metagenome (GOLD analysis project Ga0105103, IMG submission 79107) | Freshwater sediment microbial communities from Prairie Pothole Lake near Jamestown, North Dakota, USA - PPLs Lake P7 Core (6) Depth... | ecosystem: Environmental > Aquatic > Freshwater >...
CGCTCCTGCGGCAGTCGCGGCCCTTGTGGCAGACACCATCACTAAGGTCACCCGCAAGGACCTCAAGGGGACGCTCCCGCAGCCGACGGCGGGTACTCTTGCGGCTCTCAGTGGGAGACCTGCCACGGTTTCTGACGAACTTGCGGCCGAGAGACTGCGCCAAACGGTGCAGGCATATCAGGTGATGAGGGCCGCGGAGAAGGCCCAGTTGTTCTCCAAGCCCCAGTGGAGCACAACCGAAATCGTGGTCGCCACGGTACTCGGCGCCGCCGCGATCGGCGCCGTCGGATACGGCGTGTACTACTACACCACCAAGGAGGACGGGGAGAAGTAGAAGAAGTGGGAGTCCCGGCCGGCCCGCAGGGGTCGGTTCGGGATAACACTTTGCCTACATCTCGTTGGGTGGGATCTTCATCTCAAAGTCCATCATTGCGGCGTCCTCGGCCGCAGAGCTCTGGGCTTCGCTGTCCGACACCTCTCGGATCGGGGCGATGATATCCGGCCTCTGGTGGTCGAACATCGACACCATCAGGCAGTATAGAATGCTGTGAAAGGTGTCATCCGGTATCCCACGGGGCTTGTCGTATTTGATCATCCGCATGGTCTCGGAGTACTCCGACTTGATGGACAGGATGTCATCGGCGTACGGCGACTTGTAAACCTCCCACGCCGGGAGCCTCACCTTCATGGCCTTGATGGCATTGAATAGATCGGACATCAGTGGGGTCCTGAACGCGATGAACCTGTGCAGAGCTCCTCTGTAGATGAGCTTTCGTGGGGCCCGGGGGGCGTACTGGAACTGATGCACCCGCTTGGGTCCGAAGGTGGAGATCAGTTTTTTGTTTTGCATGAACCCCATGCCGTAGTCGCAGCCCAGGTACTTGAGTCTAAACTTGCGGACCAGCCTAGAGATCTCTGCGACCTGCAGCTCGGGATCTGCGAGTGGACCATCGAAGCGCTGGGAGTACACGACCTGGAAACCAGAATCGCCACGGACATAGCCGCCGACGGTGAACAACGAGTACGACGCGGATTCCCCCGTTCCCCAGTCGACCCCGCCGTACAGGGTGTGGCTTGTTCCCAGAGCGGCTACGGCATCCTCGTCCATGTGGTAGTTCGAGTCGCAGGCCCTGATGACCTCGGCTCGGCTGATGGGTTTGACGCCGGAGTCGTAGCTGATGGCCAAGACCTCGTTCATGAACTGGGCCATGTTGTAGCGTTCACGGGCCAGTAAGATCTCTTTCCATTTGTCTTGGCTCTTGAAGTACCAAGGCACCATCAGACGGCAGATTCTGAAGCCCTCGAACTCCGCTCCGGGGTTCATCTCAACCCATTGAGCCATGGGGTGTTCCGGGTTCAGCGGGTTGCCACAGCGGTCACAAACCGGACCGGTCTTGCCCAGGTTGTTGGGTCCCAGGATGTTCCAGTGCCAGGTCGATGGCTTGTTCGGTGTACCGTGGTGTTCGCACGGGATGCACCACTCCGACTGGGTCGAGGCTTTGGACCAGTAGTGCTCGATGGTGTTGTCGAACGACTTGGGTGTGCCGCTGTAGACGTAGACCGGGTTTTGTCTGTGTGAGGCAGTCTCCTCAATGACCGGCATGGTCTCCTGGAGCAAGTCCTGGATCTCATCGGCAAAGATCGCGTTCACGGAAAGACCACGGATACGGTCTGCGTTGAGGAAGGCGTATCGCAGATATATCTTCGACCTGTTGACGAACACCTTCTCCAGGATGTTCATCGTCAGTTCCTTGTGGGTCAGGGACTTGACCAGTGGGCTGATGTCGATGATGTCGTGGAGTCTGGCGCTGCTGAACACCTTGGTTTGCATCGCGGATGGCGAGACGAACAAGGACTCGAAGCCGGGGTTCATCCCGCAGTTGGCCAGGATCTTGTTACCGACGGTGGTGGACTTCTCGGTTTGGCGGCTGGTGAGTAGGAGCTTCCTCGGGCTTTTGGAGTCGTAGATGCGGCGCAGGTATCTGCGCTCCTCGAAGTCCATCTTCTTGATAACACCGCGGTCGCCGTCTTTGATTCGGACGAAGTGTTCGACCCACGTAGACGGGGTCATCTTGACACGGTGGTGGCGTCTTACAGTAGTCTTCTGGGCGAAGGGATCATCGACATGGGCGCCCTGAATCGGGTCACCCTCGAAGTCTTCGGGATCAATGCCAACACCCTTTACTCTGGACTCCATGAGTGGGAACCTGCTCCGCTTCCTCGGTGATTTGGTTCACGAGACCAGGCGAGACGAGTCGGGGAACCTCTGGTTTCGGTTCCGAATGGGACTGACCCCAGATCTGAAGAAGAACCTACGCGACTACGTCAAGGCCCACAACGCTTACTACGGTGGGTCGTTTCGCATCGGGTTCAACGGCCCATTCAAGATGCGGCTGGGCCCCGTTCGATCTCGGAAAAGAAACGCTCGACCAAAGGCCAAGGATCGGGACCAGCCCCAAGACCGTAAACGATAATGCAGAAGCTCTTGAGCTCCGAGACGTAGTTGGCGCGTACCTTGGTGGTGTCGAAGCAAGCCTGGATGGCATGCTCCAGGCGATCAGGCATGTGGTAGGACTCTTTCCAGTCCTTGGCGTCCTTGGCCGGAAAGAAGTGGAACACCATCGCGGCGTCATCCACGCGGATGCCGTACTCGACGAGGTAATCCGCCGTGTCCTTGGCCAGTGGTTCTGGGATGTGTGTGCTCAACGACGAGCACGACACGTCCTGGAGGTTTGCGGACTTCAGATCATCCTGGTTTGTGTTCGTCATTGGGCTCCTCTACGGTTTCCCCCTCGGTCTCTACAACGCTGGGGAGTGCTTTGATGTCGACAGCCTTGAGGCCTGGGATGTCGTGTACGGATAGGACCTTCTCGGAGTCGTAGGATACCTCAATCCGGCGGAGCTCTTCGAGAAGTTCTGCACTGCTGCCCCGGTGCTTGGCGAGCTCCTCATCGGCTCCACGCATGATCTGAAAGGCGTTGAGTGCGGACTGTGCCCGACCCAGACCAGGTCTCTGCAGGATTACGGCTTCCAGGAACATGCGGAACGCCATGTCACGTGCCGTGGCATAGTGGATGACTGGGCTCAGTGAGTCCGTGCTTCGGTCCACCACGGCCAGACTCAGAGCCGCACCCGCAGCACTGCGCGGAGCCATCAGCGAGGTCTGGTAGTCGTCGGTGGTGTACCCCGCCATCCACTTGGTGAAGACGTCCTTCCACTCCGCGTTGTTCATCGCGGAGTAGTCCCAGTAGTAATGGGCGTAGAGCCGGACCACCCGCGGATTCATCACTGCCTCTGGCAGGGAGAAGCGCTGTTGAAGGCGTCTCGCTATGGCCTGTGGGTTCAGTGGTCCGATCAGAAAGGCTTCCAGGGTCCGACGAATCTGAGGCTCGTGAACGATGTCCGTGGCACTGCGGACGTACTCATCGTTCGACCACATGTCTGTGATCTCCCAGCGACTCAGGAACTTCGCCGTCACCGCGTTGAACGGCTGGTTGCTGGGATCATACCCCACGGGGAACTGCATCCTGCGCTGCTCCTCCAGGATGGACTTGATCAGACGATCGAGGTCCTTTCTGTCCTGTGGGAGTGGGAATAACAGATCATCCAGACGAGCAATGACCTCGTCGGCCTTCAGAGACCGACGAGACAGCAAGTAGTAGATGTATCGCTTCGCCGGGTATCTCAGCATCAAGAGCTCGCTGTGGTCTCCGCATCCGGATCCCGCAGCGCAAGCGACCTGAGTCCCTGAACCGTCTCGTCCAGTGCGCGAACCCCGCGGGCTGCGGCGAACTCCGGGATCTCATTGAGACCGAGTCGCGAAGCCAGAAGGAGCTCACACAGCATGGAGAGGCACTGTTCAATGTAGGGGAGTCGGCTGATGTACATCCTAATGTTTTCCGAGTTGATGAAGCCGAGGCTGAGCACAGCATCGACAGTCATCGCGTTGGGGAAAACACTGGCTTCCTTCACGAGGTTCTGGCGCAGAGCCATCACCTCCGCGCTGCGGGCGGAAGCCAACTTTCGTGTGCTTTGGATTAGATCTTTGGCCAGCCTGACATCACTGACCCCAGAGATTTTGATGCTGCCGTTCAATGCCGCGGAGAGGCGGTTGTGGGCAGTCTTCGAGTCCAGCCCCGCGGAGCACAGGACCAACATGGCGTCGTCGAGGTCGAGTCGAGTACCCGATGCCGCGGCGAGCTTCGGCAGGTTGTGGTAGCGGAACTCGTAGGTGTCGTAGCTGTCGGAGAACACCGTGATGCTGGACCCAGCGACGGCCGCAGCGGTCTTATCCAGACCGTCCAGGGACCGAACCAGGGGCGTAGCGATCTCGGTATCCAGGCTCAGGAACTTCACGCTTGGCGACACCATGATGTCCCCACCCAGGGCCTTCATGCCTTGGACTCCAGGGACGATGCGGATGCGCCCTTCCTCACCGGAAAGGGTGTGGACCAGCCAGGAGTCCCCGCCGTCCATCCCGGCTTCCTTGCCCTTGATGGCGAGAGGCGCAGTGGCTTCGATGCCGCCCTGACCGGAGACGTAGAACACCCCAGTGCCCCGTGGGGGCGACGCCGGGAGGTCAACCCCTGTGGCGGTCATGGAACCAACGATCTGGTCCTGAATCATGGCGGCGGCACCATTGGTGAACACCGCGATGGGGCTGCGGGTGCCATCCAGGTCGAGTAGGCCAGGGATAACCCACCCGGTCATCTCTTTGCCCTGCACGGTACGGACCTTGTAGATGCCGGGCTTTTCCACGATCTCCCAGTTCGAGACATCGGGGTCCGCAGCAGCGGTACCAGACCCAGTCAGAGTGACAGTGCCTTCGGTGTCCACCTTCTGGGTCACCTCGGGTCCGGCCTGCTTCAGGAACTCCTTGCGGGACATGTACTGTACCGGGGCACTATCCGTGACCCCGTAGTACGCCACTCGACTCGATGTCTTCACCCAGTACTGCGCCCGGGACTCATCGAAGCCGAACTGGAACACACTGGGGCGGGCTTGGCTGATGGCAACATCGCAGAGACCAGAAGCGGACTTCACCGCTGTGTCCTGGGCCTCGCTGAGAAGACGCAAGGCTCCGAGCATCGCGGTGTTTTCAGCCGAGGCCTTCACCAGACCTGGAGTACTGTGCAGGGTCTTCGCCACCTCTTCGATGTCCTGACCCCGGACTGTGGGCAGTGCGGCCTCCAGGAGCTCGAAGCTCAGCTTCATCCCAGGACCCTGAATGTGGGTCACAGCCCCGGCTGTGCCGCCACCCATGCCCTGGGAGATGCCGGCACCGAAGTCATTGTCGCTGCGTCCCGGCGGATAGAACATGTTGTACAACGTGGTGTCGCCCCAATCCTCCGTGATCATCTCGAAGGTCTCGGGACGGAACAGAATGGACCTCAAGCGATGGGCATTGAGCGGTACCATCTTGCCAGTGCCCGACATCATCAAGTCCATCGGCATGAGCAGGTGGTTCTTGATGATGACGGGGACCAAGGCTTTCTTGGCCGATCCACCAACCCGCGTCGCGCTCAGCGCGCTGTCGGTAGCCGAGGTGATGACAACGACGCCCAGGGCGTAGCCCTGCTCCTTGTCGACCTTCAGGAACATCACCTCTGGGGTGTATTCCGACACTTCAGGGACCAAGCGGTATAGCTCGGTCAGAACCTGTCGTGTCCAGGTCTGGGGGTCTTCGTCGAGATGCACCGCAGCCGTCTTCGGCGTGGAGAAGACCAGTTCGGGCTCGTACTCGAAAATGTCCATGTCGCTCATGGTATCTCACCCCATCTATTCGAGGAACACCTTGGTGGAAAGCATCTGAGTCAGAAGCGCAATCTGGGACGGGGACAGCACGGCTGTTCCAATCGGGGGGCCTACCCCACCTGGGGGAAGGACAATCATGGGCTGGCTGAGCAAGGAAACCAGCGCAGGTCCCAGTACCGCGGATTGGGCCGCAGCCCGGCTCCCCAGCCTCACTGCGGCACCCCCGAGTGTGGCCGTGCCACTTGCTATGTGCTCGAGGCTGCCGCCGGCGGTGAGGCTTGTACTGCCGCCCACGGTGGTGCTGTGGTCCCCACCGACTTCCAGAGTGTCAGATCCCTGAACCTCCGTGGACCGGCTACCCGTGATGGTCTCGATGCGATCCCCATTGAGACCCACCTTGAGGGTGTAGACTGCCCCAGAGACCGACCCAGTGTCCCGGTCGATGCCCTGGGGTGCTACTGTGACCTCCCAAGCCGACTTGTCTGAGCCAGGCTCCGCAACGGGCAAGTACCTGACCTGGACTGTGGCCTTGGTGTCCTGGGCATACTCCAGGAGATCCAAAGTCCACGTCGCCGGCGCCTTCCCCGAGGGGTCGGACTCAGACCGAGCCACGGTCCAGCTCAGATCCCCTCCAAAGGACTGCATCTCGTAGTTCTCGCAGAAGTCCTTGATGTAGTTGAGAACCGGGATGTAGAGGCGCTGGGACAGCGCAGTAGATCCAATCTGAACGATGCCACCCCGACGCAGGATGACGAAGTTCTCGTCCCGAGTCGTGAGTCCGACGTCTCCGGGATTCAACTCTGGACGCCTGGACCGGAACCCTACATCAGTGGGTGAGCCCTGGGGGTTGTCTGTGGTCTGGGACCGAGCGGCTTGATCATCCGGCGTGATCTCCACCGAGGGCAGACCCAGATACCCCATGACGAATGGCGGGGTGTTGTCACTGGGCCAACCCAACAAACAGATCGCCCCAACCTCGGGGAGATGATGAATCCCCTCGCCGTTGGCGTAGTGGTGGTACTGAGCCATGCACTGAATGTCAGTGACGGTCTTGGCGCTGTGCCGGGTCTCTACCGTAACAGTCCAGGTCTTTCGATTGACGTCAGTGATCACGGCCTCCTCCAACCTGAAGAAGGAGTACCGGTTGTGTGAGGGTCCGCCTGGGGTCCTAGCCATGAGGCTTGTCCTGTGCCGTGCCGTAAGCTCTACCCGCTGCGACGCCGATAGCTAGTCCAGGGATCGGGTGTCGGCCACCAGGTGTCGACGTATGTCCATGCTGAATGGCGGTGAGCACACTCTGTGTGATTCGCTCACCCTGGAGACGCCCCATCCAGTCTGGCTGACTCCGCAAGGGGATCATACTGGCGGGGATCAAGTGGGACTCGTACTCAATAGGCTTCTTACCCTTCAGAACCGTCCTATTGATCTCATCCAAAACTGGCTTCGTCACGAAGTCACCCCGGACGTAACTATCATGGGCCCCGGGATCTTGCACCCGAACCACACTCGTCGCTGTGCGAACCGCGAGCTCGGCGTGCCGACGTAGAACACCCTCCCTGCCATAGATCCCACCAATACGATCCACCATGTGGGATTGCACGGCGTCAAGACCCTTCGTGCTCAACAGGTCGTGGATGTTGGGCTCTCCATGGGTGAGCACTTCACCCTTGGAGAAGGAATACCCAGGCTTGACGTGATCCAGAGTCCTCTGCCTCGACACCAAGGGGTTCTTCTTCTTGTCGATGTAGATGTTCCAGGTCCCCTGTCGGGTTTTCTCCACCGAGGAGACCACCCCAGTCGACGGAGCCACAGCTGCGTCCTCGCGACTGCGCTTCGAAGCAGCGAAGAGACGATGGACATCACTGAACTCGTCCATGCCTGTACCCTTGGTGCTGACGATACCGCCACCGTGGGTCTGCCGAAGCATTAGCTGGGCAGCGCGCTCACCCAAAGCCTGTGCCGCGATGATTCCGACGTTCTCCCCCATGTGATAGTCGCCACCACTGGGATGCACCCCCATGCACTTGGAGCAGACCCCGTGCGGCATGCGGCACTTCAGCGGTGACCTCACCAGGATGCGATCGACCTTTGCCTTCTCGGCGTGGGCCAAGAGGTCTGGTGTAACGACGGTCCCTGCCGGGACTTCACGAGCCCCCAGCTTCAATGGCGCAGCCAGGTGGCGGTCCACGACGTCCTTGTTCTTGATCGGCATCAACATGCCTTGCGGCGTGCCGCAATCAGCCCCGGTGATGGGTTGATCAATATTGGCTTGCACCAAGAGCTTGGACATGTACCCGGGCTCGCGAACCGAGTCGGTCTTCTGGATTAGGGCACGACGAGCTCCGGCAGCCTGGAGGAAGTATCCGCCCAGGTCGATGCCCTCGGCAAAGGACTTCGTGATTGGCACCTTCGAGGGGCGACCCAGGTGGTCCTCAACAAGCATGGGGGCCATCACGAGGCCCTGGTACTGCTCACGCTTGGCTTTGATACCGCTCACCGCCATGTCGCTGACGTTGGTGGGGTGATTGGCGAAGTGGGTGGAGTAGGTGTCGTGCAGCTTCCTGGTCGCGTCGAGCCAGTGCTGGGTCACCTCATCGGTCTTCCCCTGGGCCATGAGGGGGTTCACCTTCTTCTGTGCAGCCGCAACGATTTGGTCGCGCTTGTCCCTCAGTGGCTCGAGGTCCTTGAGTGTCACGGTGTGACCCGACTCGTACGCCATTTGGAACCCCAGACGGCTGAGATTGTCGGCGAGCTCCACGAAGTGCTTGGGCTGGGACTTCGCTGTATCGTGAAGGATCTCGGCCTGGAACTTCTTGTCGAATGGCGCCTTCAGGTCTGTCAGGATCCGGGTCCGGTACTTCTCCGGGACCACAGCAGCCACACGGGCTCGTCCCAGAGTGGTGTCCCCAACGCCCTGGATATGGATCGTCTCATTGAGCTGGACTCGGCTCTCTTTGAACGCCTTCTCCGCCTCATCCTTGGTCTTGAAGGCCTTGCCCTTGGCAGCCCCACGAGGGACGGACATGCGGTACAGCGCCAGGGCCGATTCGTTGGAAGGGGCGTAGAGCACGTCACCGGAACTCTCCGAAATGATTCGCTGTGACGGAACGATCCTCCTGGTCTCCTCCACTGCAGCGTGGGTCAAAGGGACCATCAGGGCAACGGTGTCGCCATCGATGTCAGCATTCAGTGGCGGCAGCACCAGGGGGCTGAGCTTCACCGCGGGGTCGTCGGTGAGCTTCACGTTCTGCCCCACCAACCCGTACTGGTGGAGCACAGGATCTCGCTTCATCAGGAGTGGTCGATTCTTGATCTCCTGCTCCAAAGCCTTGATAGCGAGTGGCGCCTTCTGCGACACCATGATCTGTGCCTTGTCACCAGGCACACCCGAACGAATCAGACGGCTGACTATGAAAGGCCGGTAGAGCTCAGCAGCAATCTTCTTGGGCACCCCGACTTCATCCACACCAAGGTCGGGGTCCACCGTGATGGTGGCCCGAGACGTGTAGTCCTGCTTCTTCGCTATGATCTTGTCCTGGAAGAAGCCGTCCTTGGGCTGCTCTCCGCTGAGCATGTGGAGAATCCCGGGTAGCTTCTTGCTCCGGTCCTCGCGAGTACCACGCATGTCGAGGTCGAGCGCCTTCTTCCCCTTCGGAGTCGTACCAAACAGGTTCCGAAGCTCCTGATACAACCCGGCCTGAGCATCGAGCGTGGCGTTGAACGGGATCTTCTCCCCATGCTTTAGCGACTCATTGGTCACACCAAGTCGGCGGTACAGGGCGTTGAGTGGGTTGTTGTTGATGGTGCCGTCCGGCTTCGTCGTCTGTGGACGGAAGATCGGCGGTATCACGGGGACATTCTGGATGGTCCAGGCGTCTGCTGGTTTGACCCCGAGCTCCTTTAGGGTGCGCAGCGCGTGGTACTTGAAGTGGGCCTTCTCCAGCGCAGCTTCCTTGATCTTCGGATCCTTGAGCGCATCCTTGGCGTCCTTCAGCTCCTTGTCGACATTGATCTTGGACAAAGCCTCGCGGAAACCTCTGCCGCCGTATTGGCCACCGGGGAGCTTCTTCTTCCCCTCGATGATGTCCGAGATGTCGGCTTCCTGGATGCCGAGGACTCGAGAGATGGCTCTGGCGTGGATGGGGTTGGGCATCGGCTCATGGAGACGGATATGACCCCAGTGGGTTCCACCTTCACTTCCGCCCGTGATGTGTGGGTCGAAGAGTCCGCCAGGCTCGGGGCGGTCGTCCTTGCCACGAAGTGTACGGGTCGGTCGCTTGATTTCCCCTCGGCTCAGGGCGAGGGTCTCGGCATCAGTCCGCGGAATGATCCGAACGGTGCCTCCCTCGTTCTTCACGGTCGTGCCCATCGCTGTGAGCATGGCCTCGAACTTCTTGTAGACGAACGGGATCTGGGGCTTGGGTAGAACGGCGGCGCCGTTGGTCAGAGCGGCCCAGACCGCATGGGCCTGGGACTGGTCCGACTTCAGGGTCTGCATTTCCTTGAGGTTGTCGTGAAGACCAGAGGCTAGAGCCGCATAGATCCCCAACGAGCCCAAGGACTGAGCTCCGTTGTGCCCACCACCACGAGGGATCTGGGTGTTGGCATCGTAGTGGAGCTTCGGCGTTCCCAGTGCTGGGAAACTCGGTCCGCCGCTGCGGACGTGGGTCTTCTTATCGATCTGGTGTTCGAGCTGGAACACGTAGTGGGGACCCACAGTGATGTCCCCGAGCTTCCTCCCCGTCTTGGGGTCGTAGAGAGCTTCTGTGTCCTTCAACCCATGGGACTTGAGCTCGCCCTGCAGCTTCTTCAGGTAGTCGACTCCGCCCTGGAAGTTCTTGACCACGTAGGCCTTGCCGGTCTTTTCCGCGATTCGACCCGCGGCTGTCTCCAGGATCTGCCCCGGGTTGATACGACCCGGCACTGACACAGGATTGATCAAGATCTCAACGTGTTTGGACTCAGCATCATGTGGCATCTCCTTGTCGGGAAGGATGCTGGCCACAATGCCCTTGGCACTGTGCCGGGTCGAGAGCTTCGACCCCACCTGGATTGGCTCCAGGGTCTTGACGTGGACCACGATTTGTCCACCCACGTTCTGGGCACGGACCACCTCACCGACATGGTCAGAGTCCCAGACCATGGAGGCGTTGTCATAGCGCTCACGTAGACGCTTGCCGATCTTTGCAGCGGCTCGAGGGCCCGTGGCGATCAGCCTGGTATCTTCGTTGAGAGCCAGGACGAGTGGATCCCCGGGATGAACCTTGGTGCCGACCCTAACGATTCCGTCGTCGCCAATCTTGTTGAGCTTGTCCAGGCCAAATACGGTGCCCTTGCTGCGGATAAAGCTCTTCTTGTCGACGGTGTGGTTGTCGGTGACAAGCATGGAGGGCTTGTGCAAGTGCTCGGAGCTCAGCTTCTTCGCCGCAGACTCGGAGATTACGATGCCGTCTTCGTGGTTTGAGCCGTTAGCGATGTAGGCTACGCGGAGGTTAGTGCCGAGAGCGAGCTTGCCGCCCTTGGTGTAGTTGTTGTCTGCGACGATCTCTCCGGCCTTGACCTTGTCTCCGGGCTTCACCAAAGGTGTGGAGTGGAGTTCACCCTTGCTGTGGTTGGTCGGGTAGTGGTCGTAGAGGTCGACGGTGTGAGTCCCAGACTTCCCACGGATGACCACCTCGCCGGGCTTCACTGATACCACGACTCCGGCTTCCGGTGACTTTCGGGCCAAGAACCCGGAACCGACGAGGTCTTCAAAGGTGCGTCCGGCCCCGGCCTCGACCTGGACCTTGGGTGCTTCCCTTCCCGTGATGCTGATGGCCTGCGCCATGTGTCGGGCGCTCATCGTGCTGCGTCCGGCGCTGTCATTCTGCATGAACGGGACGAGATTGGTCTCCACGGTGAAGACCTGTGTCGCCGACGGCATCACGTAGTGGGCATCACCCCAGGGTAGGTCGTCACGGATCTGGCCGTGACCATCACTCATCCTGGTGGTCTTCCCCCGCGGCGTTGGCTTGCCGCCCTTCCACACCACCTGGTCTGGGAGGATCACGGAGCTCACCGATGCCCTTGCGGCATCGACGTCCTCGAGCTTACCGGTGCGCAGGTTGTAGAGCCGGATGTGCGGCTTTCGATCCTTGACGGTGACTCCGAAAGCCTTGTGGGTGTTGACCCCGGTGTTGGACTCCGGGGTGTAAACGGGGTCCAAGAATCCGAGGTGGCTGGGGTCCAGGGCGGTGTTGGACTTCGACAGTGCGTGCTGATTCTGGATGCCACCAGGCCCGGTGATGGTCACCAGGTTGTTGTCGCTGATCATTGTCAGCGGGTTGGTCTGCTTACCAACGGAGGTCAGCGACGTGGTGAAGACGTGATTCAGAGGGCGCTGAATCAAGTCAGGCATGAAGACGTCACGAAGGACCTGACGATCTCCAGAGGCTAGACGGCGTTGAACCGTGGGCTTGCTCAAAGCCTGCTGGACTCGGCGGGTGATTTCCGGGGAGGCCTGAGCGATACGCTCCATGAAGTGGTCCTTGGCCGACCACAACTCCTTGTACCGAAGGCTGTCGATTGGGTCGGGATCTTTGCGACCCGCACTGACATCCAAGAGCTTCTTCGACGCCTCAAAGAGAAGGGCGGCATTGACCTGAGAGGTACGCACCCCGAGATTGGCATGAGCCACTTCGGGGTCCAGCTTCGTGGACTCAAAAATCGCGTGGGTCTCATTGCGAAGATCTGCGGTGCTCGCCGGAGCTTCCTTCCGCCACACCTCGTAAAGGGACCGAAGGTTCTTGTCCACACTGGCCTTGGACTTCGAGGCGTGGAAGGTGGACTCACCCCAGGCCTTCTTCATGGCCTCATCCGTCACACCCATTGTGCTGAGTACGGAGTAGAGCGGGATCTTGCGGGACCCCACCTTCATGTGGATGTACCCGGACTCATCGAGCTGTACGTCGAAGCTCCTGCCTTTGGCGAGCTGGAACTGGGCTTCGTACTCCCCTGGCTTCTCCGTGGCCTTGACGTAAGCACCTGGACGAAGACGCCACTGGTTCGCGATGGACTTCTCCTGCCCACCCATGATGTAGGAGTAGTGCCTGGTGAGCTTGGGGATCTTAGCGATCAGGGCATTGGGACGAGACACCACCGTCTTGTTCTCTTTGGTGTCAACGACCTCGATGGTCCCCAGGACTGGTACAGCCCAGGACTTACCCTCCAGCCGGGCCTTGGCCTGACCCTTGATGTCATCCGTGCCCAGGTGATCATCTACAGTAAGTCCGCTTACGCGAACCTCGAATCGACCAGACCGATCTTTGATCGGAAAGGTCCCACTGATCTGTGTGAGGAGTTGTTCCTTGAGCTCCTCGAACTGGGCTTTTGGGTCGGAGGTGAGCACGGGTTGAGTTTACTCGCCTTGAAACGACAGGGTCAACGCGGGTCTCATCCATCCTATCAGATTGTGGAGGTATTCATGTTAGATCCAGCCGAAGACAGCCTAAGCGACTATGAGTCGTCGCTGTCTGACGCCCTTTTCTGGGACATCGAAGACACCGGGGACAGTGACGATTCAGAGTCCGAGGACGAGAAAGACGGGGACTAGCCAGTGGCATCAATCTTGATTTGGAGTTTCGTGGGTGGGTTCCTTGCCGGTCTGCTGGACGGTTTCCGTGAGTCTGGGATCTGGAGTTTGTTCGGATGAAGTCCAAGGCATCCAGGGATCCGAGCGTTGAAATCAACACGCCGGAATGCCTGTGCTGTGCCGACCAACTGGAGCTACACGAGGAGTCCTTCGTCATGCTCCGTGGCGTTTGGATGATCTCTTCGGGGACGGGTCTACCAATCTTCGTATTGGACCCAGACACCGGGAACATCTGGGACAAGCTACCAAACGGTCAGACCGTGATCGTCACAGATTACTTTGGACCCACGAAGCACGCCCACAAGGAATGCGTCGAGCGCCTGATCGACGAGGAGCTCGATGACGGGGTCACAGACTCCGATGGTTTTGACGATGACTACGCCAACCTGGATACCGATCGGTACTGAGAATGTATAACTACTCCCAAACCAAAGAACTTGTTCGACGCGAGCTACTGGCCCAAAACGCGGCTGTGGTGGCCAGGTCTTCTCAGGCCCTCAACATCCCACTCCTCCTGGGTCCTGTGGGTGGTGGCAAGACCAGTATCGCTCGGGGATTCGCTATCGAGTTCGGGCTCCAGCTCTGCGCCATCAACTCGGGAGAGAACTCCGATGCCACGGACCTGAGTGGTGTCCCGGTCCCGTCTAGAATCGTGTCGAAGGAAGACAAGATCCCCTACATGCAATGGGTCTTGAACCGCTACGCCGCTACGGCTTGCTCGGAGCCGGTGTTTCTGTTCTTCGACGACTTGGACAAAGCACCCCCGCCGGTGCAGAGCGCACTACTCGGCATCACAGCCACCCGGATGTTCCGGGACCAAAAAATACACCCCGGCACACTCATCATGGGGGCCGGCAACCGCATTGATGACGACATCAATGCGAATGAGATCTCTGAGTCCCTGCGAACCAGGATGACCATCATCGAGATGTCACCGGATGTCATCTCATTCTCCAACTACGGTGTCAGCAGCGGAGAAATCCATCCCGCCGTGATTGGCTACCTGCAGTACAAACCAGAGCACCTCTACAAGCACGAAACCGGTGTCAATCGATTCCCCTGCCCCCGTGGGTGGTGGGAAGTGTCCCAGCAGTTCAGGCTCTTTCCAGATGCTGAGGAAGACCTCTTCAGCAATGGAGCCAAGGACAACTGGAAAGGTATCGTTGACCGCAAGTGTGGTTCCCACATCGGCAATGACTTCTGGGCCTGGTACCAGGTCATCTCCAAGGTCGATATCAAGGGGATCCTCTCCGGGTCTTCTCGGCTTCAACAGGGCTCGGACAATGACCGCAGGATGTCGCAGTTCGCGGCGATCTTCGCCATCTCACAGGAGCTCAACCTGCGTGGGGTGAAGGCCGAGTACATCGGGCTGCCCACATTCGTCACGGACCTAGATCCTGAGATGCGGGTAGCGTTTGTCGTGCAGATCTCTCAGAAGGTGAGGGTCAGCATCTCCACGATGTTCCCCGCCGCAGCCAACACCATGATGGCTCAGATCGTTCAGTCACAGAACGGGAAGAGTCGTCTCCAAGGGGCCACCCCATGATAAACAAGGCCAGCATCACAAACCGGGACGCGCATGAGGCAGTGCATGGCGCGATCACCGAGTTGATGATGCGATTCCCCCTTGCAGGACTATCCTGCTTGGGGGAGGCCGTTGTGATCGAGGAATGCAGCCATGCTGACAGCCTCAACACCGACGGCCGTTCCATCAGGTATTCACCGCATTGGATCATGCAGTCCACACACCGGGGTCGTATTTTTGATCTCCTCCATGAGTGGCTGCACATCTTCTTCAACCACGTTTTGAGGTGTCAGGACAGAAACCCCGAGGTGTGGAACATGGCCTGCGACATCATCGTTGTGGCCGAGGCCTGCAGGGTTCTATCCACCCCCAACGACACGTGGGAGCCACCCACAGACGGGGTGATACCTCCACCGTGGTCTGTGGGGCTCACCACTGAAGAGATCTATGACAAACTGGTGTCGAACCCACAGTCCAAGCCCCAGCCGAAGAGGCCAAAACCAGAAGGCACCGACACGCCTTCGATTCAGGACTCATCCGACCTGAACTATGCCGGGGCCAAGGCCCTGGAAGCCAACCCGGAAAAGGAAGACGAGTTCTACCGCAAGTTCTCTTCCGAGCTGGCCCAGGCCAACCTGGTAATGCAGCAGATCTCGAACAAGAGCTCTGAAGACCTGTATGGCCCGGTGATTGGGTCGCGACTGAACCAAGTGCTACGCGGCAAGATCCCTTGGAGTCGCCTGTTGAAGGGCGACATGCTGAAAGCCTTGGGGGATGAGTTCACGTCGTACTCACCACCAAAGATGAGGTACTACCCAGAAATCATTCTTCCGACACTGAAGTCTCGACAGGAGAAGACACTTCTCATCGCCATCGACGACTCAGCCAGCGTCGGGGAGCGTCTGCACCGCGAGTTCGTAGCCAATGTCATGCCTGCTGCGAACCGAGCGGAGTGGACTGTAGTAGTCACCTTCGATCAGATCATTCGAGAGACCATACGAACCAGGAAGCCGAAGGACATCATGAAGCAGGCCAAGTTCCTCAGTGGCATCCACTCCTGCACTGATGTGAGGCCGGTGTTCGAGTTGGCCAAGACAGTGAAGCCGTCGGCGATCGCTATCCTCACCGACGGCTTCCTCTCGATACCAGACAAGCCAGTGCCCAACACGTTGTGGTGCATTCCCACCAATGGAAAATCCCAGCCCTGGGGGAAGAACTACGTCATGGACATTACATGGTGATTGATCTTATCGAAAGTGCTGCAAAGCAGATGATTTCTGATCGCATGTGTGCTGTGTACAGCACACATGAGCATAAGACCTGGGATGCGATACTTCTAGCTCTGGGGGAGAAGGCGAAGCCAACACTAGGTGGTTTGTTGAGCCGTGCAATCCCTGAGCGAAGCATGACGAAGTACGTCGAGTTCGGTATCCACCCAAGCGGCGCTATGGATTACGAACTTCCGGTGGAGCACTACTCCAAGGGCCGACTCATGCAGTCGCACCCCATTCATCTCACCGCGATGTTTGGGGGCGTACTGCGTAGCCCTGGTGAAGCCAAGCGGATGTATGCGGAGCACCTCGGGATGAGACAGCAGAACTTGGATGCGTCCAGGGGCATTCCCAAGAACCCGAGATACCCGACTCCGACCTTCCATGGCTTGTGGGGTCAAACCCACGTCCCTGGTTTCTCGGCAGAAGACTGCGGCATCGAACCACTGGAGTTTGATGATGCTGTCGACAACATCCACTTCGCGGCGTGGTACACCCAGCCCAGTGTTCGAGCCATTGTGGAGCGGCGCTTGACCACGGATCAGATCCTAACCTTGATCTACATCACAGAGTACAGCTCTACGACCTGGAGGACTGAACTGCAGAGTGTGGTCTACGCATCTACGATGCGGGACTGTACTTCTGACAGGGGTGGGAGCTTCCATTACGCAGCCCTAGCCGAGCTCCTTGGGTTCTGTACCCCGGAAAAGGCCAGGGACGTCATGGATCGCCTCAAGGGGGCGAGACGAGTTCTGCTCATCACAAGGCCCGACTCCACAACCAAAGACATGACCAATGGGCTTCGCGCGTTGGCCACCACCAACAATGAGGAGACCCTCGCACTGTTGTCCCGCCTGGGCAGAACCCCAGCATTCGAGGAGCTCTCTGCAGTCAAGGGTCGTGGGCTGGTCGACATACTCTACTACATGCCGTGGGAGCATCTCGAAGCCATGCTTCAGAGAGACGAAGACAGGATTCGTGGACTCCTGCTACGTCATGTCGATGGCGACTCGATCAGCAAGGTATCAGTGTGCTTGGTCGATCACAGGCATAGAAGGATATCGGCGAAGTACAGATCGAAGGGGTTGGACTCGAACTGGTCTACGCACTATACCGCCCTGGCGACACAGTACACCGCATGTAGAGATCTACGCAGCAAGCTCCTGTCTGCTACGGGGTCCCCCTTCGTTGCTGTGATGGCGGCACTAGACGTACTCGACGACAAAGCCGACATGATCAGGTCCATGCTACAGAAGCACCCCGACTACCCCAAGATCGAGTCTGTTCAGTCCGAGTATCGCGCACTGCCCACCGATGCGCTGAGTAGTTTTCGCGGGTGATGGGGTAGTTTCGGTGGTGAGAGAAGAGGCCTCTGGGCCTCTTCTTTGTCTACCTCCGCGGCGGAAGTACCTCGGGTTGTGGCCGCATGTCCACTCCAGGCTGTGGGGGCTGTTGCGGGGGTTCGGGCTGCTGTTGCTCCGGCATCACGACCTGGGCCAACTCCGGTGACTCCACCCTGAGCTGGGCCATGTAGGCCTCGCGCTGCTCCGCTGGCATGGAAGAGACCCTGCGGGCCAGGGCTGCGGCGACGCTGTCCAGTGGATAGCCCCCGACCTGGTGCAGCCTCGAGCCCTGGGCCTCGGCAAAGGGGTCTTTGGACTTCGTGGTCTCAGCTGACATGGCCTTCTGTGCCGCGCCCTGGGCCTCGGCCTGGTACTTCGCTGCAACCAACTGGGCTTCGCCCTGGATGTCGGCCTGCAAGAGTTGCTGCGACCGCATAGCCTTGGACTTCAAGTCCACTTCTCTGGCCTGGAGATCGACCTCGTCATCGATCTTGAGGTCGGCGTAAGACAGCAACGTAGCATCAGAGATCTTACTCATCTGACTGAGCTGAGCCATGTAGGCCTGGCGCTGGAGGTCATCAGCCATGCGGAAAGGCTTGAACCGGCCATCTGGAACAGGCCAGTTCAGGAAAGCCCCCATGCGCTTCATCACCCAGTGCAACAGACGCTTGTGGCCATGAACATTGCTGAGGAAGAAGTTCTCTAGCATCCGCATGCTCACCGAGGTCCCAGCGTAGTTGCCGTGGCCGAAGACCAGGTCGATGGGGAACCCCATACCGACAGCGATCTGCTCAGACATCTGCTGAATCTCTGGCATCAGGAGAAGGCTTCGACCGTTCTCACCAATGGTCTGGTGGCCCACGGGGAACGGCAGAATCCCGATGTAGGCCGGGTCCATTCTTTGCCTAGCGATCTCGCGACGGATGTGATCACGCCAGTCAGCTAGGTTGATCGTCGTGAAAGGGTCCGCCCCAGCCGTTGCGGGTTGGGGGAACAAGAAAGTCTGTGGCACGAGGTGCTGAAGCAGGATCGCTTCCTGGGCCTTCTTCATGACCTGGACGTAGAAGGCGTCCTTCAGCACGGGCATGATCAGTGGGATACCCCAACCACGATTCATCGTGCTCAGGCTGGGCCGGCGTAGGTGGAAGACCTCGTTGCGGTCGAACACCAAGCTGCGCTTTGTAGTCACGGCTTCGAGGAACACCTCTGGTGTCGTGGCTACGAGGTCCTTCCGTCCCATCATGACCTGGCTACGAAAGTCCGGGGACAGGTCCAAGCCGTAGTCCATCCGGCCGGTGGCCTCATTGTAGAAGATGTGGACGTACTCCGGGTTCCACCGGATCATATTGATCTCGGCGTACTTCGGGTAGTAATCATCCCGGCTCTTCGCGAAGTCGGTCTGTCCGCACTTCGGGCACGTCAGCCAGAACTTGTGATTCACGTACCGCCAGTGTGGGCGGCTCATCACGGCGTCATGCTCGGCGTTGCAGAGCGCGCAGATCACCTTCTTGCGGAATGGGAAGCTCGGGCTGACGAAGGCATTGCCGTAGACGTGAAAGTCCAGGTTGATCTCGAACTGGTGAACCCGGTAGTTCATCACTCCGAGAAGGAGCTCCTCCCACTTGTTCACCACGCCACGATCCTTGTGCTGAAGGATTAGGTCGGTGACTGGATACTCCGATGCCTTGGTGCAGATCGCGTTGATGATGCCGTGAGTCAGGTGATAGAACCTGCAGAACCCGAACAGGGCTTTGACTGTAGGTGGGGTGTAGGTACTGGCATGGTCGAAGAAGGGGTTGGCAAAGGGCTGATACCTTCGGCCCAAGATCTGTGACCGACTCGCCGTACCCTCGAACTGTGCGGATCGTGAAGCCCCAAAGGCTGCGCCACCACCACTAAAGAACGTCATGGTGCCTCGACACGGCGGCGACCGCCGAGAAGACGGTTGGCTCCGTGCTCAAAAGCCATGGACGACGCTATTTGTGGGATCACGGGTAGGCCGCTGGTGAGGGCACCCGCAGTAACACCGCTTCCCAGACCCACGAGCTTCTGCCTCATGCTGCGCCCGCCAGTAGCGGACTCGTCCCCACGGGCCAGGTCAGGGACTGACATAGCCACAGGAAGGCCGACGCCCAGCATAGCCCCGGTGCGTCCACCACTCATGATCTCACTACCCATGGCGCGTAGAGTACGCCCTGGAGCCGTGGTGAGTCCACGGGCAACGCCAGGGACGCTCGTGATTCCGGCGGCGAGTGCAGCGTCGCCGTGCTGACCCGCAGACCTAGCGCTTGCGATCTGAGCCTCCAGGCTACTAGCTGCCGCTGGTGTCATGGTTTTGCTGGCCGCACGACGGCGAAGGAGGTCGATCTCCTTTTCAGCCGTAGCGGAGCTGCGCAACCCGATGTCTCCGGCACGGTCTGCATAAGCCCCGGTGAGTCCGTGAAGCTGCCGGGCACCAAAGTTCTTCACACTCCGGCCAATACTCTTGGCCGTAGCGCCTATGGCCTGCCCACCACTGAGGCTGGGATCTAGGAGTCGAGTGTCTTGATACCGTCTGCCCAGAAGACCGGCGCCTCCGCCGATAGCAGCCCCCCGAAGACCACCGCGAAGAGCCGCAGAGCTACCACTCTCACCTTCACCTCTCGTGGCGTAGCCATGAGCGGCGCCGACACCAGCGCCGAGTAAGGCAGTCCTGGTCGGGGATTCCGCTATGCTACGACCCAGGTTGCGGCCCAGGCCCATGAGACTCCCCGTAATGGGTGCTTGTCTAACCCCTTGGAGGGCACGGGACAGCACCCCAGTAGCCGCAGACTCCTTGATGATCTGACCCGCCACACGAAGGCTTGCTGTATCCATTAGCGCCCACCGATCATCCTGAGCTGCTGAACCAGTCTTGCCCGGATATCACGAGCATAATCCCACTCAATCAACAGATTGTACACCGCATTTCCCGCCGTGGTGTCGGGAAGACCGTCAAGGGCTTGGGCCAACGGCTTCTTCACCACGGATTTCCACAACCCCTCGGTCTCATCGCGCAAGGCACTGAACTCGTAGGGCAGGCGCTTCAAGTCCTTGGAGCCGCAGGTGATGCACTTGACGTCGTTGTCATCGCGGTGGACGGCGTGGCACGACGCACACTCAATCTGATTGCCCTCGAGCTCGCGCCTCGCGAACTCCAATGGCTCAGGGACGAAGGCGTAGCCCTCGGTGCGGAACACAGCGGCTACGAACTTGTCGACATCGAGGCCTGTGGTCCGCTTAGGATCAACGGCCTTCATGATGTTCACACCGCTGACGAGATGGCCGATCTCGGGCTTCTCGAAATACGTGAAGTTCGGGGGCATCCCACTCAGGGCTCTGCACACCCAGTGGAATACCTCCCACCGCCGCCATGGAGATGGCGACTGCAGAAGGGTGCGAGTGGCCAGGATCTTGGTCCACGACGCATTGGATACCACTAGGCCGTCGCGCTGCAGGGTGAGCTTCAGTACATCGGGGTGCCATTCCGTGTAGGGCTCGCCGTAGCGGTCGAGGAGAAGGAGGCCAAGAACCAGTGGATGTGCGTCGGGGTGCCTCCAGATGTTGGAGGCGTTCAGCGAACCCTGCTCGACTCCTGCGGTCTTGACGTCGCCATCCAGGGTAGACGTGATGGCCGAGACAAGACCATGGACAGACACTTCCGGAGACTCCACGGGTTCAGCGTGGGTCTCCGGTTCGTGGTCCGCAGATCTCTGGCCCTGTGGCCAGGACCTGTACTGAGAGGGGTCAAGCAAGGTCTTATCCGGCTCACTCCGCGATGTAGACCAGGATGTAGGACCTCACCCCATCCGGAGCTGTGTTCGGGGTGTAGCTGCCGTTGGGCAACGCCGAGGCCGCATCCGCCACCGTGCCAGCCGTGGGCACAGTCCACGCCGTATCGTCGTCGGCACGGGAGAGTTCGCGGATTGCTACCGCAGCAATCGCGCCGTCCTCCTTGAGCTTGGGCAGACCCACGCTGGCCGTGATGTACCCGACAGTGGCGGTTCCACCGGCGCTGCTCATCGCAGGCTGCTGGATCCGTGTCACGCGCTTGAAGAACTTGGAGCCGTTCACCGTGGCCCCGCTGCTCACAGCGAAGGTCTCGGAGATGTCCGCATCGTTCTCGTCAACACCACTGATCGTGAGGTTGCCACCAGACCAGCTGGCGTGAACCGCGAACACAACGGTCATGGCCCGAGCCACCGACATCTCGCGGTTACCCACGCGGTCTCGGTTGAACTCGGAATCGACGTTGAGGTCCACAGCCGAGGTCGCAGCGACCAAGCTCGCGATCGAAGCGGCATCCGCGGCCACACCAACAGCGACAGTGGCATCCACACCGCCCTGAGCGGGGAACGCCACTGAGGTGACCTCGCTGAAGTAGAGCGTGCCGGTGGTAGTTCCGGCGCCGGCGCCGCACGTGACGGTTTCGGTCTGGGCCGCACCACCAGCGTCCTCTCCAACCACCACCACGGCTCCGCCGGTGAAATGGGCGGGGGTGGTGCCAGCCGCGGTGATGGTCACACGCTTCGGTGACCGGATCAGGGCGGGTCCCGTGCTGGGAGCCAGCGCACCGGTCAGGGTAGCGCCGGTGAACGTCACTGGGGACGCTGCCGTCGCAGTGGCGACGACAATGCCATCGGCGTCGATAGCGGTCGTAGGCACCGCCCCGGTCTTGAAGGCATACGGCGCGACAGCCTCCATAGCCTCGAACCCATGATCCACGTCCTGGCGAAGATCATAGATCTCACCGGACAGACCACCACCCGGCCTGACAAGATGCTGAAGAACCGCCTTCGCGCTTCCAAATGCCTTAGAACTCATGTGTCTTTCTCCTCAGTTTCGGTTGACTTACACCACAGATGCCGCGAGACGGGACAGTACCACTTTTTGGGGGTCCGGCATGGACTTGAAGATCCCCACGGGGTCATTTTGGAATGACGTGGCGAACCCCTTGCCGAAAGTTTCGTCGAGCTTGGTGTAGCCATTCTCGGCGAGACTCTTGAGTTGTAGACCACTGACGTAGTCCGACCCCGAAGACCAGGAATAGGTTTCGTCCTTCTCGGACTTGGACATTGCAGACGCCAACTTACGCGATCCGTACACCGCGCGATAGGGGTCAAGGAAACCCACAGAGGGTCGACCGTAGCTGGAATCCGCCCCGGTGTCTGCATCTGCGGACTTCAACATCTCCACCATGACGATCGCTGGAGTCCTGTGGAGCTCTTCGAGGAGGACGGTGTAGGACGCCTCCTTCTCCGTGCCCTCAAAGGATCGAATCCTGGCGATGAGCTCGGCCTCGATGAATGGGCCATAGTCGTCCCCGGCGTAGTCCAGTGCAGACCCGCTGACCTTGAGCCCAAAGTCATCAGCGCGCCGAACTAGGCTCTGGGCGAAGGCCCGGCGGTCGTCGAGATCGAATCCGTTGACATGCTCGTTGAAGTAGGCCTCGGCGATCTTGACCTGGTCAGGAGTGTCCAAGGCATAGCGGCTCTGTTGGGGCAGAGCGAACCGGGTAGCAGTGGCCACCTTCCGGATACTCGTGGGGCTGTCTTCCATAGTCAGGTCCTCAGAAGATAGCCAACCCTCCTCGATGAGGCTGTACGCCAGCTTGGCGGCTGAGGTCTTCGCCGGAATGGCGATCCGGTTGTTGGGCGACGGCTTGGGGTTATGCCCTTGGATGTTCCCGCTGGTCGGCATCACCTCGGTGCCGTTGAGGTCGGCACGCTTCGACCCTGGCATGCCGTACCTGGGGTCTGGCTGGTCCTTCTTCGTCAGCGCCTTGTCGATGTTTCTGCGCGTCTTGCCGGGCTCAGAGAAGTCGGAGAGTGGTCCAAAGATGTGACCCGCGTCGGGGCCCTCACCGCGCTGCAGTGCGGCATCCTGGTCCGGGCTCAGCCGGATCTCACGACCACCGACCTTGGCACCCGATGCCTGGGCCTCACGTAGGGCGTCCATGTTCTTGCGCGCACTGGCCGACCCCGAGCGGGCCTTGTCCGCCATGTCCATGGCCCCGAAACCGACAGTGGCAGCACCCATCACGCGGCCTAGAACAGCTCGCTTCACCAGGGGCTCCGGGGGATCCAAGTCGTACCAGGCACAGGCGTTGATCAGGTTGGCGGCCACCTTCTCCTGGGTCTTCTGTGGCAGAAGTCCGCCGCACTCCAGGAAATAGATGATCGATGTCGTGAGGTGGGACTCATCGTGCATTGCGTACTTCCGCAAGATCTCGCCGTGGTTCTCTGCGACAAGGGCAAACAGCCTGTCTGGGATACGGTCGAGGTCCTCGACATCCAGGAGCTGAGAGGACGCCAGCTTCGGCGGGATCCCAATCCCGGTGGCGGCTACCTTCTGCCTCAAGACGACGCCCTTGGGGTCGTCGTAGATGTCGAGCACGATTCCGGCGATACGCATGACTCAAATCGTACTTCGCTGTGGGGAGTTGGGTCAAACCTACTATCAGTGTGTGGAGGACATTGAATGCTCACGGATGCGCGCAGTCTGGTTCGAGGACAGCAAAAGGATAGCCCAATCCAGGGCAAACAAAAAAACTGCAACACATGGGGGGAATACGAACCCGCCGGGACCTCCCCCACGGCAAAGCTCTGTAACGGTGGTAGCTTCGAGGGGGAGTTCTTCGAACCCTGCCCGGCTCGAGAAGAGTGTCGGTCCAGGACCCGACAAAGGGCGGCGTCCCAGGACCGAGTTGAGGTCAGGACTTCTCAGGAGAGACCTTTCGGGTCAAGTCTGTTGTACCCAGGTGATCAACCCCTCACCCGGCGGGAGGAACCATACCGGTGGAGTCCCGATAGGGTTCCTACGTCAGCCCCAACCCGCCCGATCCCTGCTGTCCAGCCCATCTCTCTCCAGCCCACTGCTGTAATCCCACCAGACACCAACCCAGTCGCCATGCAGACGCCCTATGCGTCCCCTATGGCAGCAAACCCGGCTGGGAACGTGTCCCCCACTTTCTTGCCCGTAGCGGACGAGAATGTTTGGTCCCGCCTGGGACGAAACATCACCCAGGGCTGGCTGAACTCCACGGGCTGGCATGCGTTTGACTTCACCCGGAACGTCGACCTATTTAGGCGGCGATGAAACTCATTAGACGTGATCCCACAGCTGGGTACTTAGACTCCTGGCTGTGGCTCCCTAAGATGCACGTCAGCGACACCCAGGTACGATCAGCATTCAACTACTTCGACCCCAGGTCCAATCAAGTTATTGAGGCCTGGGGCGAAGAGCCCCACCACTACCGGGTGCCGCGTAACTACCTGGGCAGCGACACACTGGGAACACTTCCATTCCCGATCTACGACACCAGGCCGAAGACCTTTCCTTCGGTGAAGTTCACCAGTCAGGTGGTCCTGGACGCCAAGGAGCCGTCCAAGAACTACCAGGCTGAGGGCAGTGCTGCGCTACTCAACACCTACGATGGCATCCTTTGCCTACGCTGCGGCGCTGGGAAGACCGCAGTAGCCCTTCACAGTGCGGCCCAGCTTGGTGTCCCGATCCTCGTAGTGGTCTCTGACAAAGGCCTGGCTCAACAGTGGATGGAGGAGATCGAGAAGCACCTGGGTGTCCCCAAAGACAAGATCGGTAGAATCGGTGGGGACGGATCTCTGTTCGACTGGGAACACCCAATCACAGTTGGGTTGGTCCAAACACTCGCCAAGCGCGTGGCTGACAACAAGCTGCCCTCCAAGATGCCACACCACTTCGGGGTGGTGATATTCGACGAGGCTCACACCATGGGCGCCCCGTACTTCAACACCTCGGCTCCTCCGTTCCACGGCAGGCGCTGGGGGCTCTCGGCGACCCCAGCCCGGGAAGACGGGTTCGACACACTACTACGCCATACCTTGGGCCCAGTGATCTACAGCTATCTGCAGCCAGATCTCAAGCCCACTGTGTTTTTTCGCCAGTTGCCAACTCGACTCGACCTGTCCAACCCCGTGGTCAAGAAAGCCACACACGACATGGGCGGTGCCTTCCACTTCGGCATGACCTTTGGCCACTTGGCCAGAGGAGTTCCGGAGCGGACGAAGCTCATAGCGAAAGAGATCGAGGGTGCTTTGTCGACGGGCAGGCAGGTCCTAGTCCTGACGCACAGCCTTGAGATGACTGAAGCCTTGGGGGCTCATTTCCCCAAGGCCGGGGTGGTCCACGGCAAGGTTCGCGAAGCCGAACGGTTTCGTCGTATCAGAGAGTGCAACCCAGTCATCGCCATCATGCAGCTGGGCAAGCAGGCGTTGGACAAGCCCAGCCTCGACACCTTGTTCATCTGTGATCCTTTCACGAAGCGAGGGGTTCTGCAGCAGACCATGGGACGGATCCTTCGTAACTTCGCGGGGAAGAAAAAACCAGTTGTGGTTTTCTTCGAGGACATCCATATCAAGCCGCTATCCAAGATGTGCGGGAAGCTACGTTTCAGGCTCAACCGCTGGCCTGACCACAAGGGTGGAGCCATCCCGTACAAGATCATCACGCCACGAAAAGAGGAACCATGAAGATCACCGAGCTGAACGTCACTGTTGACCACGAAACACCGTCCTCGACATGGATGGACCGTCTTGTCCTGGTGTCTACGCTACCGTCCCGTCTTGTCGGTTTGGTGGAGGGGGGTGTGAACCACTCCAACGGCTTCATGATGTACGCAGTCACTCTGTACCTCTGCAACCTCCAGGCACAGATCGACCAGAAGACCGGAGCAACGCGCCTCACCGCGATGCCACATGGTTTGGCGCCCTACGACGGTGCCTGGATCCTTCCGCGCATCTGGGTGGCTCGGTGTGAGAACGTCGTTCACATCCGAGATCTCCCGGAGAAGGACCAGGAATGGTTCCGGTCCCAGTACGTCAGCGTCGTTGCCGGCCCCTCCATGATCGTGCCGGCCACTGAGGTCACCACCCCATCTGGACTCCAGTTGGTGCCCAGCAGTCGTTAGTATGGACCACCGCAAAGAACTGCGGGTCATCAAAGAGAACTGGAATGGCTGCTCACGTTGTGGACTCTACGAGTTCCGCAGCGTGAGCTGTCCTGTTGTCGGTGTAGGAACCGCCGACGCAGACTACCTGTTCGTCTTAGAGGCCCCGACGAAGCAAGACATGAAGGCTGGGAAGCCGCTCAGCGGAGAAGACGGCGACGTCTTCCGCCGACTTCTCGAAGGCAGTGAGATCCCCATGAAGTCTGTCTACACCACCACAGTGGTGGGGTGTCAGCCCTTCGTGGTTCTCCCCGCCACTGAAGACGCACCGGCTCGTTCACAAGACCGGCTACCCAACGCTGAAGAGGTAGACGCCTGCAAAGAACGAATCCGACAAATCATCTACGCCGTGGACCCCAGGGTCATCATCGCTATGGGCAACAACGCCTGGAAGTCCTTGGTGCCTACCAAGGGTCGTGGGCGAATCAACACAGTAGCCGAAGCCGCGGGCAACATGTACGAGACCGAGATCCCCGGCCGGTTTCCTGGCGGTAGGATGCTCCGATACCCCGTACTGGCGACACTCAGCTTGGAGCAAGTGATGTCCAACCCCAGCGTTGCTGAGCACGCCCCGATCACCTCCACCATGGAGGCGTTACTACGACTACACAAATACACAACCTGGTTGAAGAAAGCAGAAGCATGAGTCGCGCCATCCCCCTTGCAGCACAAGCCGCCCTGTCCAAGTTCGAGTCAGCACGAGAGACTCTGAACTCGTACTCCCAGCGCAACGCAAAGATCATCAGAGACTACGATATGCTGAGACAGGCCCACAACGAGGCCTTGAAGCATATGAAGAGCGTCTACAAGGAGCACTACAACCTCATCGGTGAGAGCTTCGGAGACTTCAGGGCTCAGCCCAGGAGGGAGCTCGACGTCGACAAACTCATGATGCTGCTTGGCACAGCAGCCGACGCCGTGACGAAGGTTGACTACAAGATCGATCGTGAGGCGTACAACACGGCCGTGAAGTCTGGTCTGATCCCAGCCAGCGTTGTGCAAGCCGTTGAGATCGAGGCCCAGCCAGCCATCTATGGCCCGAAAGAGGTGTGATGCCTGCGTACCTAGAGCGTCGTACTTTTGTGACGGTCCGGGACAGGGATGGCGAGGAAATCAAATACATCGGAGACGTAATGGCATCGCATACGAAGACGGAAGTCAAAACAGGCGATCTCTACGCCGAGGTCTACGGGAACGGGGCCGCCCGAGTATCCGTGGGTCTCGGAGAGAAGATCGGTGGGCCTTATGGCTACAGCAGTGTAGACGTCAGAGTCAATGTGACACTGACATGCAACCAGGATGAGGAGACCCTGACTCGAGCAGCGCATCTGGCGTTTCGGGAGTGCGTCAGCGTCACCGATGACATCATCGACAAGTCTATGACCATGTTGAAGCACCACTTAGAGCGCAACTACGAGGACGGCCGTGCCAGGTGAGAACACTGGCTTCCGTGGCAGTGTCGTCAATGTTTCAGAGGTGATCGTCCAAGGCGACTCCGTGAACGGGGCCCGGGTGATTTTCCGGGTTCTGTTCACGGACACCGAGGGTGTGGTTCATGCCACCACCAAGCACGAGATCGATCCGATGGCTCATGGCTCTGACCTACAAGAGGCTGTGTCCGCACTGGTGAAGGCGGTCACGCGATGGGCAGAGACAGCGCATTTCTCCGCACCCATACTAGAATCCACAAAGAAAGAGATGATCCTTGGACTCGCAGAAAGTCTCGAAGATGCGACTGGCCCCGCTGGAGGTTCTATCCCGCAAGGTTGAGGACTTTGCCGCTCTGTGTAAGCCCGACTTCATCTACGAAGATGGCTGTGCACAGGGAATGGTCTTTGCTGAAGTAGATCTCAGCAGCGTCGCTGGAGACAACGAACCAAAGACCGTAGGACTGGTGATCGAGAACCCAGACCCAACACCCCATGTGTTCACCCGGTGGAGTCGAACCCAGGTGCTCTCACACATGGGTGTGAGGGAGAAGTGGTTCCGCATCACCAGCGGACTCGACGAGGTGCAGGAACTGAACCGCCGGCTACCCACGATGCAGAACCACATGGTCAGGACGATGGAGTCTTTCGATGACCCCGGACTCCGACTGATCCGTGGTTTCGTCTCCCGGAGATACGCCGACATCCCTGACACCGAAATCATGCGAGCTCTGACAGGGCTCATGCCGGAGGGCAGCTACCTGAAGCAGTACTCCGGAAAAACAGATCGGGCCCTCTACGTCTACGCCCTCACCCCAGGAGAACCTGTCGAGATCCCAGGCACTCAACTCAAGGGCCGTCCCGGGGTGGTAATCAAGAACAGTGAGGTCGGGTTCACATCACTCTGGGTGATACCGATCTTGTTCATCTCCGATGACCGAGATCCCCATGGCTGGATCCCATTGGTCCTGGAGAAACAAGTGGCCTTGCGCCGCGTTCATCGCGGAAGTGTCGATGACCTAGCCTCCGACTTCAAAGGGGCCCTGGGCAAGGCTGCAGGTGTCTGGGGGTCTCTGGAGGACAAGCTCCAGGGCCTAGCCAACATCCACTACCCTGACATCGACACCGCAGTTCTCAAAATGACCGAGGCATTGGATAAGTCAGGGGCAACCCGGGCTTTCGCCTTTCGCTGTGAGCAACACTACAGAGCCAACCCGGCCTCTATCCCAGATGGGGTGGGGGTCTTCAACTCTGTGCTTCACGTCGTAGGCGAGGAAACCAACCAGGACGACGCATACGTCAAGGCCGCAGTGGCCGGGGCTATGCTGTTCAGACTCCTGGGCCTGCGCTGACCCCACTCCAGGTGGGGAATGGCAACCATCACCACACCATGTGGTGGGTGACGGTTGTCTCCATTGCACCCCACCACGGGTCCCCGTAAAACCGTCGACCCAGCGGAGAGACATGCACCATATCGAAATCCGACTGCTGACCACCATGCTGCATCGCGGTGACTTCGCACCACTCATACAGGGTGACATAGCCGCCGAACACTTCGAGTCCGATCTTGGTAAGATCCTCTTTGGATTCATATCAGGATACAGTCAGCAAACCGACAAGGTCGCTAGGTACCCATCTCTGGCGGTGGTTCGTAGTCGCTTCGATCATATCGAGCTTCCAGAACCAGACCCAGGTGACACTGTTGAGTCCTTGTTGCACGAGACGCTCCTCACCCGCACCAAGTCGGAGCTACGCAAGATAGCTACGGACCTGCAGTCCGTGGCACTGAGCTCGGACAACCCCAGGGACTCACTACCTGAGATCTTGGGCGCTCTGAAACGAATCTCGGACAAGGGACAGAGAAGCCGCCATCTGTCCCTGGCCGAAGCCTACCCCACCATCCTGGAGAACTACGCCACCGGAGAGATCCTTCCAGACGGTATTCCGTACCCCTGGGAGTCTTTGAACAAGGCCACGAAGGGAATGCACCGCAAGGAGTTCTACGTCTTCGCCGGGAGGCCTAAATCCAGGAAGACCTTCATCGCTTTGTGCATCGCGGTTCACGCGATGAAGAACAGCCACGCCAGGATCTTGGTGTTCACCCCCGAGATGCCAAGAATGCAGGTGTTGCTCCGCGTAATCGCGTTCCTCAGCGAGGTTCACTACTTCGAGCTGAAGAACGGGAAGCTGAGCGGCGCAGAGGAGATGATGCTCATCGAGCAGGCCAGGACCTACGCGATGATGTCGTCGGAGACCGAGAATGACTATCAGATCCGACTGAACCGAAGTCTCGGACTCCCCTCCGGAATCATACCCTCCATCGACGTGGTGGAGAGTACCGGACGCACCGTGTCATGGATGGAATCGCAGATCGAGATGTATAGACCCGACATTGTCATCTGCGACTCCTTCTACCGCCAAGCACCCGAGGGCACCAGGAAAAGCGATGCAGACTGGAAGGCCGTCACCTACATCTCAAGAGCCCTAAAAGATCTTGCGATGTCGACGAATACGTGCATCCTTGGGACCCACCAGATGAACCGTGGGGCCGAGGGTCAGATCGGCACACTCTCCAACATGGCCCTGGCGGACGCCATCGGGCAGGACGCAGACGTCATCTACCGCGTCATCACACAGAACTCCCAGGGAGCGGGTAGGTCAGCACTCGTAATCCTGGGTGGTCGTGAGGTGTCCATTGATGGGGTCTTCATCAACAACGAGCCATGCTTCGATTTCACTGAGATTGGAGCGATCACGAATAAGGCCGCTATCGTGAAGTGGCTCGAAGAGGATGACAACGCCGCTGCTGAGGAGGCCGCCAAAGAACTCCTGCACCGACGCGGTGGGCCATCCGGGGGCAAGAAGGGGGCAGCGAAGAAGAAGGATGAGACGTACAGCAAGGCCTCGGGCAACGTCAATGCAAAGAAAGCTGAGCTGGGTAATGCACAGACCGCAATCGACAGCGCGACGTAGTCATGTCCAGAGACATAGCTGATACGATCTTTGAGCTTTCACCCGGTCTACGTGACGGGGCGAAGGTCGCATCGAACCACATCATGATCCGATGCCCGTTCCACAACATGGGACAGGAGCGGACACCCTCAATGTCGGTGAGCACGGAGAAGCCCGTGTTCAACTGCTTTGGCTGCGGAGAGTCCGGGCACGTATCCAGGCTCCTCCGCCATTTCGGGGCTGGCAAAGAGTCCATCGACGCCATCCTGACGTCAGCAGGTCTCAACAACCCTGGAGTGGTCAAGACCGGTGGCAGGGTCGCGGCGACGTACATCGCCAACGTCAACCCCTTCCGCGGTGAGTTCGTCCTCGACGAAGAGATCCTTGACGAGTATCGAATGGCCCCTGGCGTGCTCCTATCCGCGGGGTTCACCAAGGACACGCTGAGGCACTTCGAGGTCGGGTTCGATCGAGCCAATCTGAGGATCACGTTCCCACTGAGGAACATCTTTGGGGAGCTCGTCGGTATCTCCGGCCGTGCAGTCCTCGACGTGGAACCGAAGTACAAGATCTATGTGACGGAGCTGATACGACGCAGGGACATGCACGTACCAGAGACCTACACCATGGAGTCGGTGAAAAAGGCGTTGCTCTGGCACGCCCATGTAGTGCGACCTTTCTTGCTCAGCACCGATGAGCCTCTGGTGGTTACCGAGGGGTTCAAGGCTTGTATGTGGGTCTGGCAAACATCCTATCAGGCTGTGTCCGCCCTCATCGGTGCGTACCTCACAGATCTGCACGCAGAACTAATCGCAACATCAGTACGGCAGGTGATCCTCTTCCTCGACAACAACGGTGCCGGTATCCGTGGGACGTACCACGCCGGCAACCGACTTACGAAGGTCGGTGTAGAGGTTCGTGTCGCGTCGTATCCCGATGACAGGGAGCAGCCCGACAACCTAAAGCCCGAAGAAGTACAACTCGCAATCGAAAACGCTGAAAACTATCTGACCTGGAGAGAACGAAATGGGAAACGATTCATACATGAAGATGCGCTCCGGAGCGCTGGGCGGGGACATCGAAGGGCAGTTCAAGAAGCGGGCAGCAAACGTCGGTGGTAGGGGCGGCCCACAACGGCAGATCCCGGAAGGCACCTTCGAGAGCTTCTACCCGTCTGAGACTCCGTGCTGGGTCCACATCTCTCCGACCAACTTCACGTACGATATTTACGACCGTGACAGCAAAGAGGTCGTAGAGGCCACCACGACCTGGCTCGAGACTATGGGTCACTACGTGCCGAAGAAGAAGCAGACCCTGGCCTGTTCCTCCGGGGCTCACATGGACAAGCCCTGCTATGGCTGCGCGGTGCAGCGGGCACACTACGAACGCATGGACCGAATCCAAGAGCAGAAGGGATTCCGCCCAGAGGACAAGCCCCCAATCGGCAAGGGTTCGCGCTTCTCCTTCGCCGTCACGGTGATGGAGAAGTTCTACACCACCCCCGTCCTGGACAAGGACGGGAACCACCGCAAGACCCGGGCCGGTGCTCCGATCATGCGCCACACCCCGGCTCCACTCGTCAAAGAGAAGGACCGCACTGGCCCCACGGAGTTCGGTCGCCGCATGCACTGGACCATGGGCATGGAGAATCTCACCCAGCTGATTTCCGCAGCAGGACCCAAGCTGAAGCACCACTGCATGAACTGTGCAGATGAGATGTGTGCTGCGGCTCTGACCTGCCCGAACTGTGAATCCGTGGTCAAGCTCCCCGAGGTTATCAGCGGAGAAGATCTCAGAATCGCTGTCTCCAACGAGCGGACCTGCTCAACATGTAAGGAGTCCTCGATCTTCGTCCCCAAGTACATGTGCGAGTGTGGCAAACCCAAGTCTGGTGGGAGCCTTCTAGGCTTCGACCTGCGAATCAAGAAGACCCCGGTCGGTGAGAAGTCCAGCATCATCGAGATCGTGGGTGTTCGGATGCCGACCCACCTGAACAAAGCCAACCCCCAGGATGTCAGGGACCGGCTCACCAGCATGGTCATGGAGCCCCTCAATCTGCTGGAGATTTTCTCTCCAGCATCTCTGGCTATGCAGAAGGCTTGGATCGGAGACGACATCCTCCAGGGGATCAGTCCTGAGCCACGCAAGACCAAGGCTACCGAAACGGAGTCGTACTCCGACTCTGTCAACTACAACGAGTAACACATGCCGCGACTCCGACTGCTTCCGCCGGTAACGGCGGTGACTCAGCCGGAAGAGGCCACCCCGGTCATCGAGTACTTGATGAACCGGGGTGGTCAGATCGCAATCGATACAGAGACCACGGGACTTCACCGCACGAAGTCCCGTGTTCTCTTTTGGTCCATGGCCACAGAGGACAAACGTTTCTTCCTCTCGGTCGATCGACTCAATCAGTTCGATTGCCTCTTCCAGCGAAAAGACATCAGATGGCTCCTGACGAACGCCAAGTTCGACAAGCACATGTTGAAGAACATGGGCTACGACCTCAGAGGTGAGGCCTGGGACATCATCGACATGGATGCCATGGACGATGACACACGCCCCCACGGGTTGAAGGAGCAGTCCAAGTACGCCTACGGCGCCAACTGGGGTGAGTTCAAGGATCTGTTCCTGGATCCCTACATGGTCTCTGAGGTCATGGGGATGGACGCTCTCATGCTGTCCGGATTCAAGAAGCTGGGGATCGGGGACAAGCTCCTGGAGGTCTACGACCAGTGCCCGGAGATTGTGGAGGAGTACGCCAGCTGCGACGCCTTCTTCACGTACATGCGCGCTGCGGACCTGATGAAGCAGCTCGACTCACTGTACTTGCCCACGGAGTACTTCCCCGAGCTACGCACCCTCCTCGACTACTACCGCATCATTGAGATGCCGCTGACCCAGACGCTGTGGAAGATGGAGCGTGTGGGGATCAATGTTGATGTCGACTACGTCAAGAAGATCGATGGCCCCATGCGAGACGGTATCCGGGCTGCTGAGAGCCGGGTACACGACGCAGCTGGCAAGAAGTTCAACGTCCGGTCCACCGATGAACTCAGGGGAATCTTGTTCGGTGAGAAGTCTGGATTCGGGTTCAGGCCTGTGTCCTACACCACGGGCAAGGGCAAGCCCGTTGCGAGTACGGATGAGAGCACACTGAGCATCTTGATGATGCGGACCCCAAAGGACTCTCCAGCGGGTAAGTTCCTCAAGGCGCTCGTCGATCACCGACATCTTGCCCAGCTGCACAGCACATACATCAAGAAGCTGCTCGGTCGTCTGGACGAGCACGACACCAGTCTGAGATGCAAGTTCAACCAGTCGGTGGCCCGCACCGGCCGGTTGAGTTCATCAGACCCCAACATGCAAAACATCCCAGCCCGTAATGACCCCTACAAGATCCGTGGGGCTTTTACGGCGCGCAACGGCAAGGAACTCATCGACTACGACTACCCCCAGATTGAGTTCCGCATCGCTGCGGTCTTGTCCGGGGAAGAAGGCATGATGGAGTCCATCCGTAAGGGATGGGACGTACACAACGCCAACACCGTTAGGATGTACAAGTCCGACTCTGACGTCACCTACGAAGCCGTAGTTGAATCCCGAAGGAAGAAGGACGCCAAAGAGTCACTGACTGAGATAGATCGCAAGCTACTGCGGTTCCGAGACGGCGCCAAGACATCTGGTCTGGGATGTCTCTACGGTGAAGGTTCCGGAAAGATGGCTCACGACCTGGGCTGTAGCAAAGACGAGGCCCAGGAGCTGATCAACACCTTCTTCACCGCGAATAAGATGATCCATGCGTCGATTCAATCGATGCACAGCTTCGCCCACGAGACAGAGATGACCTACACCATGCTAGGTCGTATCCGTCGCCTCCACCGCATCAACTCCAGCCTTGGAGGTTTGGTCGCGGAGGAACGTAGACAGTCCTACAACACCCTGATCCAAGGCAGCGGCGCAGAGATGCTGAAACTGGCCATGCTTCAGATCGATAATGACCCCGACTTCCAAGCCCTTGGTGGTCGACTTCTACTCACAGTGCATGACGAGCTCGTCGCTGAAGCCCCAAAGGACACAGCAGCAGAAGTCAGTCGCATCATGAAAGCCAAGATGAGCGATCCCTACAACTGGGGGCCAATCGTAATGACGTACCCCGTACCCGTAGATCCCGAAGGGGCGCGGGGCCACCGATGGAGCGATCTCAAGTGAAGAAGAAAACCAAGGCTGTGAAGTCGAAACCGGCGAAGACGAAAGCCGTGAAGACCGTGGAATCCAAACCCACGACTAGAGAACCCTCGGGTGGGGAGGACAGGGCTGGTGTACTCGGTAACCTGATCCGAGGGATCAATGCCAAGTACAAGGCCACTGTCATCTCCCTAGCCAAGGACACCAGCTCCTCGTACATCCTGCGTAGACCAACGGGGATCACGAGTCTGGACATCAAGCTAGGGGGTGGATTCCCGGCCAGCGCGGTGAGCGTCATTGTTGGACCCGACGGGGCTGGCAAGGACTACATCGTGTGGAGAACTGCGGCCGAGGTCCAAAAGATCTATGGTGAGTCCTTTCGCATGGCGATCTTGCTGACAGAGTTCAAGCTCGACAAGCCCTTCATGCGAGACATCTGTGGCTTGAAAGTGGCACTGACACCGTCCGAGATCGAAGAGCTCGATGAGTCCAGGACGAGGCTCGGTGTTGACATCCTTACGGATGAGGAGCGCGAGAGTCTCACCACGGAGATTGGCGAGATCGGGATCATTGAGGGTCAGACCGCGGAGGACGGGTTCGACATCCTCATCGACATCGTGGAGAAGAATGTCTGCCAACTCGTGGTGGTCAACTCCATCGGGTTCATGCAGACCGCAGCGAAGGAAGCCACGGATAGCTTCAACGAGTTCCCGCAGCAACGGAACGAGGCAATGCTTCTCACCAAGGTCATGCCGAAGCTCAGCATGATCCTGAACCGATCCAGTCATGTCGGGGAGAGGAACGAGACAGCCATCATCCTCATCAACCAGATGAGGGCTAAGACAGGCGGTGCCCCAGTACGTGGCCGCCCAGTGATGGAACGCGACACCTATCAACCCGGTTCAGGCGCCTGGGCCCTGAAGCATGGCAAAGCCCTCGAGCTCTGCATCCACAAGGGGAAGAAGCACACCGATGTGGAGACCAACGTCGTAATGGGCCGAGAAGTTCCATGGCAGATAACGAAGGGAAAGCTGGGTACTCATGACGGTCTCAGCGGCAGCTTCGACTTCTTCTACGACGGGGGTGTCGACATCATCGGGGACCTCTACAACACCGCGGTGTCTGCAGGGCTGTTCGTAGTGGGTGGTGCCTGGATCACATATGAGCACCCCGAGTTTGGGTTCAAGGCTCAGGGAAAGGCCGGGGCCAGGCGCCGGATGATAGAGAGCCCTGAGCTCTGCGCCCACATCCGTGACGCCTGTTTCCGGGCGGCGCAGACCGTGTACCGGCACAAGTGAAGACCACGAAGCAGCGTAAACGCCGGTCCCGCCGTGTGGAGAAGACAATCGCCCAAGACCTGGGTGGTCGTCTGACCTTCAACAGTGGGGCCGGCGACGAGAAGGCGGACTGCAGGGTGCCACATCGCTATAAGGGGTCGGCCCAAGGCGTTGTGGAAGCCACTGCCATCGCTATCCGGGTGGAGAGCAAGACCACGGAGAAGTCGAAGTACACCATGATGGCTAGGGACTGGGCGGACCTCTGGAGGTCAGCTTCCCTTCAAGGTGAGATCCCTGTCTTCCACATCCAACTCGATACACACCGCGACCCCTTGGACCTTGCCTTCGTGACGTCAGCCCTCATGGCGGAGTTCACCGAGGACATAGCCCCCAGTGATGGGAGCTCAAGGGCCATAGTCATCAACCGGGAACGCGGCGAATCCCTGATCCCGAGCCAGACCGTAAAGATCCCCCACCACAGGTTTGATCTGGTCGGTGATGGAGGCCGACACTACAGTGTTTGTCTCTGTCTCTACAGTGTCCTGAGATCACACCTCCACAACCTGGGTCTACCATGAAGAGTGCAACGAGCATCAAGCACATCGCCGACCTCGGGAAGGAAGACGCCGTAGACCTGGAGAGCCTCTACGTCGAGACGCTGGCGGAGGAAGTGAAGAGTGACCGACAGGGTGTGTTCCACCCCAGCGCGATTGGGATGTGTGGTAGGCGCAACGTCTACGAGTACATCCGGGCCCCCTACATCAAGACCATCGACCCCGACAGTCTTGAGGTGTTCGCCATGGGGCACGCCGTACACGACATCATCCAGACCCGGCTGGAGAATCTCACCGCCCCGGCTCGGCACGGGATCACGTACAGCTTCAGGAAAGAGGTCGGATTCGACCCCAAGACTGACAAGCTCTTCCTCAACTACGGGATCGGTGGAACCACCGACGGCATCCTGACCTTCTCCGGGCCAGGATGGGAGCAGCGCGGAATCCTCGAGGCCAAGTCGATCAAGGACAAGCTCTTCTCCGAACTCACCGGACCAAAAGATGACCACCTCATGCAGGCGCATCTCTACGCCTACAGGTTCGACTGCCCCTTCATCTGGGTCTGGTACTACAACAAGAACACGTCGGAGCGTCTGATCTACGCCAGGGTATTCGATCCTGAGATCTTACACGCCGCCCTGGACCGGTACGTCGGTTGGATGGGTCACATCAAGGACGGAACGCTGCCAGATCGGGAAGAGAGTTGGTACATGTGCCCGAGGTGTGAGTACCGAGACATCTGCAAGCCCCCGACATTGGATGCCATCAAGGGCAAGGCCGCTGGGCGAGCCAAAGCCAAGACCATGAACACACTGCGCAAGACCGGTATGAGGAGGCTCGTATGCCTAGATTGAACCTAAGTGGGGTCCCGATACTTGAGGCCGGTATAGACCGGGACATCAAGATCACAGCCGAGTCCATCATCGATGACGTCAGGAAGCAGACCAGGGCTCTTGGGCTCTTGCCCTACCCAAAGCCTGACACTGCTCCCGACACCTTGGTTGGGATCGAACTGGAGAGCTTGCCGAATCATGCCCTGGGTCAGCTCTACATCCGGTACACCGCCCATGCCCAGTACGTCGGTGGGCAGCTCGCTGAGTTGGAGGCGGCGTATCGCCTGGCCTGCACCAACTTGAAGCACATCGATGCCAAGTTGAGGTCCAAGCTCTTCGCCAGTGCTGTGCCCAAGGCAGAGGTGGCGTCACGGGCAAAGGACGACGCCTTGTACCAAGAGTTCGATACCGAGGTGGTTCGTCTGTTCGCGATGAAGACCTTGGTCACGGCACACTACAGGGCCTACGACAAGCAGGCTGCGGCTCTGAGCCGCATCATCTCGCTGCGTGAGCTGGAGTTCGAGCAGAACCTTCGGGGGTCGAACATCGATGCGGCAAAGAACAGGCGTGGTAAGGGCAAGGCCACACGCCCCAGGATGGACATCGACGGTAGCCCCTTGGAGTTCCGCCGGCGAGAGGGGGAAGACTGATGACCCCGCTCTTCTCCTTCACCGCCGAGTTGTCGGACCCCGCACCGATTAGTGTCAACGAGATGTACTCCACCGGTAATGGCGGCAGGCGGTTTCTGACCTCCGCGGGTCGCCACTACAAGGACCGAATGAAAGAGGTCGTGTCAGAAGCCACGATGTCTTTGAGATGGAAAGACGCCGTCGATGCTGTCTATAAGGGTGGGGCCTGGGTTTCTCTGTCCGTAGTCCTGGAGGTAGATCGACTCGCAAACGGGTCGTGGAAGCCGGGTGGTGGCAAGACCACCTCCGGAGATCTCCGAAGTCCGTATCGAAAGATGGACGGGTCAAACTACATCAAGATCGTTGAAGACGCCGTCGTCTTGGGCACAGGGATTGACGACTCTGCTCATCTCGATGTTCGGGTCCGTAAGACCCAAGCCACGGGAAAGCCCCGAGTCGTTGTGGAGTACAAAATCTATGGGACGAGCCACGGAACTGGTCAGCCTGAACAAGGACAAATCGGATAACCCGAACTACGCGGTGTGCTACGCCCGAGGCGCTGTGTTCAAAACCGAAGGCCACTTCTTTAGGGTGGAAAAGGGTCGCCGTAATCTGGTAAAGCGCGAGCTCTGCGCATCCCAGTACTACGGGGCGCGGTGCAGGATCTGTCCCAATCGCGTAGAGGCCCCGTGTTGAACCTTGACGATCTCAACACCACAGAGCTAGTTGCTCTAGCCCGGGAGAACGACCCTGATGCACATCGCGGTCTGGGCCGTGACGTGCTGTTCACCCTAATCACAGACACCTACGAAGACACACTACCTGAACGAAAAGTTGACAAACTCAGACTGAAGATCATGGGCTACATCCTGGACCACTGGTCCCAGGTGAACCCTCTTCTGTCCTGCCCGGCAAAAACCAAGAACCCAAGAGCGTGCTTCCGCTGCACTGACGTGCAGGTCGTGGAGTGCGCGTTCGTAAACCCCGCTGCATTCGACAAGACCCAAGGAGACTGAAATGACACTTCCCGCAGGAATCAAGGCTCGTACCCGTGAAGAGTGGACTTCGATCGCGAACAAAGAGGAGCCCATCGAGCGCAAGCCCATCATCGACGCCTTGAAGGCGCTGGGCATCGACCCGATGGACTACCTCGCCATGGACAATGACGAGCGCGTCGAGCGCGTCATGGCGGCTCAGAGCGAGGGTGAGGAGGAGGCACCGAAGAAGTCCAAGGCCAAGGCCTCGGCTTCATCAGCCTCGGACGAGCCAGTGACCAATGGTAAGTCCTCGGCTGGCAAGGACCTCGCTGGTCTCCAGGCCACGGTGAACCACCTCCGCGCCGAGGTCGAGGAGCTCAGCGCGCTGGTTCGCGACGCCCACTTCCTGATCCGAGTCCTGGTTCAATCCGACGCCCGCCTGAAGGGCAACGCCCGGGACGAGGACCTCCAGGGAGCGATGTACGGCAAGCTCGCGGTGGCCCGGGGAAACGGCTAGCCCGGACTGACCAGCTTGGGGTCCGTCCACTTCCTGAAGATCATGTGTTCGACATCGACATCGATAAGCTCCACAAGATGTCGATGTCAGAACTCTTCGATCTCATGGGGCAACTGGGCCTCAGCACAGCGGGTCTAGAGGACCGGGCATCGGCATTGGACAAGCTCATGTCCGATGCCACCACAGTTGATATAGTGGAGTAGGAGGGGGCGGGTGATCCGCCCCCTCTCTTTTGGAGGTCACCATGCGCTACCTGCTTTTTGCCTTCACCGCACCCTGGAGTCTCACCATTGGGTGGGGCTGGGTTCTCCTACTCCGACTCTTCGCCGCCAGAGATCTGCGGTGGGAGCCCACTGGAGTGCTCACCGCAGAGTGGAGACCCTGGGCAGCCCGGCTCTGGAGGTTCTCCACCACCCTGGGCCGCGGAATCATCTACCAACCCCAACACCGCGCTCGCCGAGGATCCCCGTGGACCAGAATCCAACACCACGAGCACCTCCATGTCAGGCAGACCGAAGACCTCATGCTCCTTGGCTTGATCCTGGGAGCTGCCGTCGCCTCACTGACCCAGGACTGGACTCTTGGCATGGTGCTGTGGTGGAGCAGCGGGATGTGGCAAGTCCCCAACTTCCTCACCGCCTGGCTTCGTGGGGGTCACCCCTACAGGGACGCCGAGCATGAGATCGCGGCCTATGCCGCCACGGACGAGGACGATGAGGGCTGGAGTTGGTTGAAGCGACACCGGGCCAGGTCGAACCCCTAATCACCTATCAGTTGGTAGGAGGTGATCAATGCCAACTGTGTTGTTAGTAGAGGACGATGACTTCAAGGCCAGGGCTGTGACCCGAGCCTTGAAGCACCACGAGGTCGTTAGGGTGGGGGACTTCGAGTCCGCCCTGGTAGTGATGGACTCTGTGTCCATCTACGCCATCGTCACGGACTGGGACTTCCCGTCTCGCCCAGGTGGCAACCCCGTTCATGGGGCCGGTTCCGGCGTGGTGCGCAGAGCCCAAGAGCTCGGCATCAGGGTCGCCGTGTTCTCCGGGCACCCCAAACCTCCGGAGTTCCCAGGTGCCTGGCTACCACAAGGGAACAAGGTCCACGAGGAACTGTGCGAAGCCGTAGACGGTCTCTGACCCTATCACCACTACGAGACTGGCCCCGCACAGGGGCCTTTCTTTTGCCTAGTTCGCGGAGCTCAGCGCCCACGCCGAGAATCCCACAAGGGTGCCGGCGAGGACCACGCCAAGGGCTAGGGCAAACCCCCAGGTCTCGTAGAACACAGGATCCTGGCTCCTGGCAAACGCCGTGGCCTGATCCCGTAGGTCCTGGCGCAGACCCTCGATCTCGCGGGCGTAGCTGGCCTCAATAAGACCAAGCTCCCTGGCATGACTGCCTTGAATCATGACCACGGCGTCATCGAAGTGCTCCGACCGCAGACGCAACGCCTGTTGGTACCAGAGCAGCCGATTGGTCCATCGAATAGCTGTGTCGGTGTTCAGCAGCATGCCCTGGAATGGGACCGCCTCTCCACGGGCAACAGCCTCAATGGTGTCGTCCCCTGGAGGCAGGTCTGGGGGCGTGTCTGGGGCATCCTGGGCCCAGACCCGTGTCATTGGGGCCAAGACCAGCGCGGCAGCCAGGACGAGGCTCAGGGACTTCACGGCTGACCCCTTCCAACCCGAAGCATCAGGTCTTTCAGCTTCTCCGGGTCCTTGCGGAGTTCTTCGACCCCGGCTAGGAGCTGGGCCTCATAGTTCTGCAGGATGAGCTGGTTCTTGACCTTCAGGTCCTCGAGCTCGGACTTCAGGCGATCGCGCTCGGCCTCGAGACCGACAATCCGCCTGGCGATTTCTTCTCGAGACCTGGCATCGGCCTGACCCACGGGGTCTATAACCGCTGTGATCTGCCTACGGGTCAGACGCATCACAGCCATGCCGATGACCACAACCAACATCACTGGGGCTAGGACCAGAACCCACCAGTTCTCCCGAGCCCAGGGCCACCCCGTAGTACGCCACCAGTACTTCATGACTGCGGTGGTTCCGCCGGTGGATTCGACTCACCGGGCAACGACAGATCGTAGCCCCGGCGCTTCGCCATGCCCTTGAAGACTTCGTAGGCAAACACCGAGGTGACGCCGCTGAAGGCGAAGTACGTCATCGCGGCCACGGCGCCATCAACCCCAGGCTCTGGACTCCGCCAGAAGGCTCCAACAACCAGACCGGCTAACACGGGGTGAAGCGGCAGGGTCTTCCGCATCCACCACCAGAACCACTGCATCGGACGACGCTTCTTGGCCTGCTCCTGGGTGAACACCCTGCGATTCATCACGACACCCACCATGCCGAAGACAGACATGACTGCGATGAAGGGCCAGTGGGAAAGAAATGCTGCAAGGATCTCGTTGATCGTTTCCATATTGCCTCAGTAGTTTCGGGGCCCCGGGTCTTGGAACTCAACCTGAGCAGCGAAGATTATGTCATTCACATCTGTAGGTGATGTAGTTACAACAAGGTAGTACCCAACAGTTGAGTTATCGACGACTAGGGACAGTCCAGTGATCGCCAATGTTTCGTAACCAATGCCACCAGAAGTGTCTGTTCCAAGACTACCCGAAACAGTGGGAGCCCCTGGGGTTCCGAAGTTGTAAGTCACAGAACGAAGATCAATGCCGAACCCCGTAACTGCGGTTTCAGTGAGCAGCCGAACCGCCTTGATGGTGGCACCAGTCACTATCGAACGGTTGAGTGGTATCCAAAGCCTAGCTGATGCCGCCCAGGCCGCCGGGGAGACCCTCGGGGATGTAGTACCCGAGAGGTTCCACAGGGATAGACCCTCGCTTCGGTCCAGCGTTGGTTCCGCAGACGCTACGTCCGAACCATTGGTCTGGAAGATAAACTGATCAGGTGTGATGGTGACCAGGCGCGTCTTTGCAACAGCGCTGCCGTATAGGAAATCCCCGGCTCCGCTACCATCGGCGTCTGCTACTACATTGCTATTGGCATAAACATCGGTGGTCGCGTAGACATTCGCTGCTGCCATGTCTAGACGGGCAGAGACACTGCCGTACGAATAGATCGTACCATCGACATCGACCTTGAACGTCTCGCGGTAGCCGTCACCGACCCCAGGGGAGGGCGTGAATGCCCGGAGATGGGCACGCTTTGAGCCACCTGTGTTCTGCGCCCCCCAGAGGACTAGAGACGCGGCATTGGAGTCATGACCGCCGGACAGGACGTTGTAGCCAACGACAGGGGTGGTATCCCCGGCCTGTACTGGATTGGCGTTGTCGAAGGCATGCTTCCTGCCCAGCGCAGACACCGCGAAGAATCCGTAGACCTGCGCGTTTCCGGAAACCGGTAGGTGGCTAGGGACTGTGCCATCGAGCTTACGGAGTCTGAACCCCTTGTTGCCGGTGTTGATCACATCCATGACCTGGTAGAGGCCACCGATGTCTCCACCACTACTGCCGAGCTCGACCATCATCCCACCACCACCGTAGAGATAGCGGGTGAGATTGGCGTCTTGGGCCAGCGTGAACAGAACCTCTCCGTCAATAGGGGAGTTCGCGGAGTACGTAATGTTCGGGATTGGAGCCAAGAGATCTGGCGTTACCGCTGGATCGATCGGCGCCAAGGACAGGTAGTCATAGGTCTCGGACAGAACGTCGTAGGACTGAACGAAGTGACCCATACCCTGGGTCTCTGTTGAGGCGTACAGCCGGAACGTCGCCGGACTTCCGTACCTCTGGTCGAGTGTACTGGTGTCCGCACTGCTGAAGTCGGCAACAAAGCGGCCCCAGCTGTCGAAGCGAGTTGTGTTCAGCTCCGCGCCCTTCGCGTCCATTGCACTGAACTTCAGAGATGTCGATGCCCCAGTGCTTGTACCCGGGCCTTGGGAACCCGACTTGACGTGAAGCACCGTGTCGCTGCCGTGCAGCGGAGTCATCAAGATCTCTTCGGTGCCAACCGCACGGCTGCTATGGGCACCGTAGGTGGCAAACTGTGTTCGCCACACCGTCACAGTACACGGCGAGCTCGCCGCAAATGATGGATTCGACCCGTCCACAGCCTTGAGGATGGCCTCGGTATTCAGAGCCCCGGAGTTGGAGTAGTAGTAGAAGCCGTCATCACTGGCGCTACCACTGATCTGAATCAGGTCGACCCCCTTCATCAGGAGGTCGGTGTCACCCGAAACGTGGAACTGGCCCGTGGTGAGACGAACCGTTGTGGGCAACGCTCCACCCGGATTCAGTGTCGCAGCCTGGGTGTACTCCAACTGGGTCTGACCGCTGGACTTAGCCAAGACCTTGCGGTCCATGAATCCGGCGATGGGATCATCCCCACTCTGGCCGTTGGCTGCAGTGCGCTTTCCCGCGAAGTCAAAGCCGATGCTTCCCGCAGCGGTGTCTCCAACGGCATTGGCTCGGAAGTGACTGAGGTCCCGGGCGCTGTCACCTGTCGTGGCGCTGCTCACCACAGAGTTGGTTTGCACCGCACCATGGGTCTTGGCGATGTCTCTGCCACCACCGCTGGGACCGACGCTGCCGTTATCGTAGGCTCCATCCAGACCAGCGGACTCGAAAGCCGCGAGTCGTGTGTTGAGGTCCTCGTCATTCAAGACCAGGGCGTAGTGGGACCTATTTGCGATGGCAGCAGTGAGTTGCTCACCGAAGGCAACACCGCGATTACCGGCACCATGCCCGGCTGGATTGGTCAGTGAGATCGGGACCTGGGCTCCGAAGCCACCACCATCACCGAACATCTCTTCTTTGGTCTTGAATGCCATGATCTAAATCTCCAGCCAGGTCTTTCCTAGAACAGTGGAATCACCCCAGGCGCATCTCCCAGCGGACCTCAATAGAGAACACACCCGTCTTGTGGACGGTGTCGAACGTGTCATACGCCACGAGGCTAGTTCCAGCCCCCGGGTAGGTACCAGCTGCACCGTTGGGCAGCTCAGGATTGGCAGCCGAGGTGTACAACCCAATCTCAGAGAGCGGAACCGAAGTGAACCCACCCCAGTTGATGTCCGAGACCGAGAACAATGCGATGAACCGAGTCGACGTCGCAGTCGGGAACGTCCCGGGCGCTACGATCTCCTTCAGCCATGCTGGGTTCGGAGCCGCATAGTCCGTCACCGAAACTGGACGCTCCAGATTACTCACCGTGACATCGATATCGGTCTGGGCGTTGTGCGGACCACCAAGGTACTCGTAACCCAAGGGGTAGACATCAGAGTACGGCGATGCGCTGGCGCTGCCCGAGTTCTGGCGAGTTCCACCGATCCCAAACCCGACGTAGCGAACCACGTGGTTCTGATGGCGGGTGAATCCGCCGGGGGTCAAGGACTGTGGAGTGATGGTCTCACAGATGAACTGCCGACCACTGTTCACCACAATGTTGTGGGTGCGCTGGTGCCACCGCCTACGCTTGCCACGCTCGTACAGATCGATTTCCAGATTCCAGCGAACGTCTATGCCTTCATTGATCTTCATGGGAGAACGACTCCTCCGGACTTGACTACGGCGGTTACCACGTACGTGCCAGCAGGGAGATTCATATCATAGGTCGGACTGAATGTACCCCCGGGAAGCACGTAGGTGCCAAAGACATCAGTGACCAAGGTGTCGGCAAAGAACACGGAATCGAAGGTAATGATGCCCCCGCCCCATACGATCGTGAGTAGGAACTCGATGTAGTCCTCTGGACAGTCCACGATCCCATCGAAGTAGGTGATGCCGTCATCGAACTCGGACCACAGGGTCCCATCGCCGCGGTAGTCGTCATAGCTGTAGACCCGGCCGGAGGGACAGGTCGAGTCGAAGAGGTTGACGTTCAGGGTCCCGTCGAGTTCATCCACTGGATCTATGGTGTCGTCGACCTGTCGAAGACCGAGGAGCAGGGGGTGCGTGTACGTCGGTTTCACCTTCGAGATAAAGCTGAACAGCAGGGACAGGTTGGAGATGGAAACCAGGTCAAGATTGAACTGAACCAAGAAGTAGTGGAACTTCTCGATTTCCGTGAGTAGTCCGCCGCGAACGAACGGGATGTACCACGTTGGGTCGTTGTAGAGATCAATGATGTCGACACCGCCACCTATTGGGGAGAACTGTGGAATGCTGTCTCCCGTGGCCCAGGGCAGGTCGGTTTCGGGATTGATGGCCAGGCCACTGGTCTGTGTCAGATTCAGCGGGTCCTTCTTGTAGTAGTAGGTCCTGACTGTCTCCGACGTGATCGAGGTGTCCCCGGTGTAGTCTCGGATCAGTACGCGACCCGAGGTGGGGCTGAAGTCGTATCGGATCTCTTCGATGGTTCCGGCCACCTCTGCGAATGGCTGACCGAACAAGATCTGGGCTCCGACCTGGACGGCGAACACACTAGGACCACGCTGCTGGGCGTAGATCAACCCAGCGACACCAGCGACGTAGTTGAAGTCGTCGGGGAGGTTGGCAGCATCATCACGAAGGAACCCAGCCAGTGTACCGAACAGGTCCTCGACGTTGGGTTCGTTGCTGAATAGTGTGAGCTCGGCCCAGAAGATGTCGGGTGGCTCCAGGTCTGGTGTGATGAACACAGAATCCCGGAACTGAAGCATCGGGATCGCAGAGCCATCGATCTCTCTGTAGAACGGCTCCAGGATGTAGTCGGTGTTCTCCATCCACAGCGTGGGGGACGCAGACACCGGGATCTTGTCCTGGAGCCTGGGGATACCAACGATTTCCTCGTGGATGGGAAGGGCCTTGCGTCGCTTGACGCCAAGGAGTCTGATCTCGAAAGCCTCGGGGTCGAGAAGGGCCCCGAAGAAGCCGTCGAGGTGGGCAGCCAGCTGTGTTGACTTCTGGGCCACGACGGTGCCGCGAACGTCTGTGGTGGCAGACGTGCTCACCGCGAAGACCTCGGCCTTCACCATGTCGCCGGGGTAGCTGCCCAGCGTCTCGTAGTCCACTGTGCTGCGCACTACACTGGGGATCTCCCACTCCGCAGTGGCATCCAGGGGCAACGACGAGGTGAGTAGCACTCGCTGGTTGAGTAGCGGGTCGTCATCACTGCTCAGTACCCGATCAATGACGAAGGACTGACCATTGTTGAGGACAAGGAGATCTCCGCGCTGTACACCAGACTCAACCAGGTCTGCGCTGCCGCCGGCGTAATACACACGGTCGGTGATGATTGACCCCGTCGAACCAGAGACGTAGTTGAACACGTCCGTGGTAATATCTAGATCAGCGGCTGCAGTCGACGCCGGCGTGATGCGGAATGCACGGTTCGCCTTGAAGGACAGCCTGCAGCTCCTGAAGATGAAGAATACGGTCGACCCCAGATTGTCGGGTATCGACTCACCCACCACAGTCAGAGATCCACCAGGATTATTTACGGTAGTGATCTCAAACCGACCTACGTCCGGGATAACCAGGGTGTCTCCAGCGAACGCCCAGCTCGGCAGGGACAGTGCAGGAAAGTCAAACACCGCGGTAAACCCGTCGCTGTCGCCGTCATCCACCGTAGATCCAGTTCCGGAGTGGAGACAGGACGGTGCTATGGATCGGATCCCGTGGCCATAAGCCCGGATACCAGACCCAATCAATGCAGCATTCACGTCTGCAACGATCTGATACACGGTGTCGCCAGTAAGCGTGACACTCGTCGTGGTTGTGGCGCTGGGATCAGACCCATTGGGGTACTCGAAGACCAGGGTGTTGCCCGTGACAGTGGGTGTACTGACCTCAAACTCCTGGCCAGCAGAGATTGACCCATACCGTACCGAGATCTCTACCTCAGTTGGATCCGTCTCTTCAATCAAGGATCGATAGGCCAACCACTTACGCTGGAACACCCGCTGTGCGTCACGAAGGCTGTAGTTGTAGTGGTGCTGCCAGACCTCGAGCATCCGACCAGCCAGGATCTGAGCGGCGCCCTTCCAGGCTTCCTCGAACACACCACGGTTCTCGACGAAGCCCCAGTCGTCTCCAAGACCCTTCCAGATCGGGGACACGTCAGGCTCTTCCCCGAGTGGAGCCCTGGAGCTCACAATGCTGGCCAAGACCTCCGAGGGTTCAGAGGCAGACTCACCATCGGTGACGATCAGCTCGAACCGATAAATCCCCGGCGCATCGGGTAGGAAGTACGGGGTCTCGGTGTCTGCCTCACTGAGCAGGCTCTGGCGAATGATCCGGAAAGGGGAGGCGCCCAAGGAGTCCGGGATCACGTCCTGTGTCACGCTGAGCGTACCACCGGGGTTGTCCACGGCGTTGATGACCGCACGGATCCCAGCTATTACCAAGACGTCCCCGTCCGTGACCCAGGCCGGGAGGCTGTTCGGGGTAAAGGACAGGACAGTGGTGACACCATCAGTATCGCCGTCATCCGTGGTAGCCCCCGTGCTCTTGTCCACGCCGTAGGCAGACCCGTAGGGGACATCGAACACGCGCCACAGGTAGCCCAGAGCGGCCCCCTCGATATCGAAACTCGCCCTGCCATCAAGTCGCACGGCCTGTCCCACTGGAGACACCCGATCAGGGCCAGCAACCGCCGTCGGCGGGAAGTTCGGGATCACGAGGTCTGAGGCAAGGCGAAGAGCGACGATCTCCATCTTGCTGGGCTCTGCGGGTCTGCCCAGGACAAAGACCTCGAACAGATCACTGATCCCCGGAGGAGTGGGCTCCACCGGGATGATGTATCGAATCTCAGGGGTGACTCCCGCGGCATCCCCGATGTAGACGTAGGCCCTGCCCAGAGTGCTATCCACTGCGACACGGATCGTGCGGAACTCCGACGCGATTTCCTGTGTGGTCGACGTCGTGTCCGGCAAAGCAGTGACGCTACCGAAGTCGTCTACACGACTCACCGCCACACCCGTGGTGGCGAAGTAGATGCTCACCCCACGACCTGTACTGTCCGCAATGGTGATGCCCGCACGGGCGCTGGCAAGATCCCCTGTGTCGTGGGGCATCTTCGGGAAACGCGCGGAAATCTCTATGGTGAACCGGGAGGGCACAGCGGTGTTGAACACCAAGCTGGCCTCCACGCCGTCTGCTGACTCCGCGGAAAGAACAGTGAGGTCGGAGGAGTACGTAAAGTACGGCAGAACCCCAGGGGTGATAGTGAGATCACCGGGTCCCAGCGACAACAGACTACCAATGGTGGTGCTGTCGAAGTCCGCGAGGTTCCATGTCGCCGAGGTCGGAAGTGCCATGCCGCCGTGATACTCTACACCGAATGAGACTCAAACCACTACCCCCAGGTCTAGCCAGCTTCTTGATCCGTGACGAGCAAGACGCCCTGACCCCACTCGTAGAATCCCGCAATCACAGGATCAAGTCCAAGCCATGCCCAAGATGCCGGGGCAACATGCACCCCACCATCATGGCAGACTACGTGTTCTCCCCGCATGACCCGCTGCCGAAGACCGTAGGTCGTTGTGTTGATTGCAGCCTGGTCCTGGACCCCCAAACCAACCTGATCCTCGAGACCGGGAATCCCGCAAACATTGAGGATCCGTTCAAGATCGATGTCCAGGACTAGCGGATGCCACTCGAAGAAGTCCGCCTCACAACGAGACTTCCGGGCAGGTAACGCTGAGACCGTACGGTGTCTACGAAGTCGGTGACCACTAAGCCGCTGATGGCTCGATCCATGCCGTGGTAGATAACCACGAACAGAGGTGCCCTACGGCCTGTGGTGTCGTCGCTCTGGGTGAACACCGACACCGCGCCACGACGACGCAAAGCATCGACGAGATCTGTGACCTCCAGCTGGTCCCCCGGGGCAATCCCGTCTAGGAGCTCCTCCAAAGCACGCCTCATGTTGGCTTCGGTCTCGCCAGAGGAGTAGCCCCAGTTCAGAGCCACATAGTGAGGCAGTAGGTGTCGCACCAAGATCTCTTCACAGAGGACGCGCTGGAACTTGGAGTCTGAGAAGCTCTGGACGTCGTCCACGAGCTGGCTTCGCTCGTAGTTGACCTGCACGTTCTGCTGACTGAGCTGCACAGCCTCGATCGGATCATCAGGGCTACCCACCAACTGGATGGACCGACTGATCTCGGCGAAGAGCCGCTCTGCCCGACTGAACGATGTCGACGCGTTCTCGGTGCGCAAGCGATAGCCGTCACTGCGGTGACCGCTAATGTCCAAGCCAACCCCGGCGTCAAGGTTGGAGACGTCCCCAGGAGCCAAGCCCTGGAGCTCGACGTCGGCGTAGTACAGGTCAGTGTCATCGGCGTTGTCGCTCATCTCGGTGGACGACACGCGCTGTACGTACCGAAGGATTCGATAGTGGGTCTCAATCACTGACCCACCAGACAAAGGCGTGGCTGTGGCGAGTTGGATCTGGTTTGCCCCGGACACAGCGGACACCACGTATGTGGCCTTGGCGGGGTGATCCGTATTGCTCGGCGCCGTAATCCCGAGCTCCGCGCTGGCAGTGGTATTGATCAGTTCAATCCTGCGATTGGACTTCAGAACTAACTGACCCAGACCGTTCAGGCTGGCGATGTCCTCATCGACCTGGGTGTTGATGTAGTCGACGACATCTTGTCTTGGCATGTCGAAGGGGAACGACACCAGGATGATGGGATCGGAATCCAGGCGTAGGCTCAGGGTCTTGGCATTGACGAGTACGTCCCCAGAGGGAGGCAACATCACCGACCCTGTGATTGGCACGTAGAGGACCTCGACGAGGTCTCCGGCTTTGATGCCAGCGGCGTAGAAGTCCAGACTGGCGTCAGACAGGGTGTTGAACCCAGAGTCAGTAACGCCTGTGTTAGGAAGGTCCGGGCTCGGTGGAGCCGGTCGGATCACTCTGGTGTTGTCGGGATCCGGGATGTAGACGAGGTCTTGGTTCTCAACAGTCGTCACGAATCGCGTCGTCGCGTAGTCGAACTCTGCTGAGGTCGGGGCCAGGAAGTAGACTCTGGCTGAACCCACACTGGGTCGCGCAATCCGAACCCGACTGGCTAGTGCGGGGCGGAACACAACGGAGTTGTACAACGCAGTGGTCCCGGAAGGACCCAGTGGCCCACTACCGACCCGGATTCTCCAAGTGTTGCCGAAGAACGCGGGGTTCTCGACCAAACGACCCTGGGTCCCGGAGTTGTTGCCATCTACGAACTCGATGACATCACCGGCACGGAGTTTGACGCCGTTGAGATTGCCGTCGCGGGCCACGATCTCGGTGTTGCAGACTCCAGCAACAAGGCCCAGTACAGACCCCACAGTGCCGGTCTCGGCAGTGACCTTGAATGCCATGGACGTGACGATGCCTACGACGTACTCGTCTGTTGTACCCGTAGGAATCACTACGGCGGATACCCCGGCAGCCAGCATAGCGACATTCGCATTGATCAGTGCAGCTATGCCTGCAGGGGTGTAGGCCGCCGCAGGGATCACGAGCGTTCCACTCGTCGGGAACGTCCAACCCGTTTCAGGTGGCGTGGTCTGCCAGCTCAGTGTGCCGTTCACAGCGATAGGTGCTGTGGACAGCCAGGGTGTAGTGCGAGCCCCGGAATCCACCAATCCGTCAAAGACGAAACCACCACCCTCGTTCTGGAACGCGTTGCTGACGACGAGGACAGGGTCTCGATACGGGATCGTGGTTCCGCTGGGAGCACCACTACTGTCCAGGAGCTCAAGTGACGTGACCCGGACCACTGGGGTTTCCACGGCCTCGGAGCGGGTGAAGACGCGGTACGACACAGCACTGAGACTTCGTACGGCCACGGGGTCAATCTTCAGGCTCACGGCCCCGACCTCCGTGATGGTGAAGTCACCGCCGTAGAGGTCGTCTTGGATCTCGAGGATGTCTCCGATCTGAACATTGGCGTCCACGAAGTTCGTGGATGATGCAGTCACCACGGTGTCACTTCCGCCCGAGGTGATGAGGTCCGCACCAGTCACCTTGATGTCCTTGGGGTCGGTGAGCTCCACGTCAATGGTGTCGACCACCTTCCAGGACAGGTTGGTCTGAGACCCCGTCATGGTGGTGTCCAAGGTGAGAAGCCCACCGGTCGAGGTCAAGATTCTGTAGGAGTTGGCGTCAGCCCCTTCCTCAAGGACCAGGCTCATCCCAGGCTCGAAGAGTGCCTGCTGCAGCACCGTACTATCACTGAGGTCTACGACGCTGGTGGCATTGGTGATCGCATTGATCCCACTGGCCACGGGGTTCTCATCCGACAGGTTTGTGATCTGGGCTGTAGCATCCTCGGTCTCGCCAGCGACGTAGACGTCCGTCTTACCGCCGATGTGGATCTCGTCCCCGGTGATTTCCAGAGTGCCGTCCGCTGAGTCCGGAAGGGTGATGCCACCTGGAATGTCCGTAATAGTGAGGAGCCTCTGCCGAAGCATCCAGGTCACGGTAGTGGACGAGCCCGCGGTGAGGACCGGGATTTCATCGGAGATTTCCACCTGTGTGGCAGACAGGACCCGAACAATCTCTGAGTCCAGGGCTACGAGCCCGGCGCCAGCGTCGTAGATGACAGTCAGGAACCAACCCGACACCGTGGACCCCACGGCCCCTACACGACTGGTGAACTGCCCCGTCGGTGCCGAGACCACAGGGCTGGTGGGGTCTGCGTCGAGGTCGTCCGCTACGGTCCCGGCGCCGTAGAAGGCACCGAACACATCATTGGCTGGGATCGGTCCGAGACTGCCACCACGAACTACGTCGCGTTCCATCTCGGGGTCTCGGAACCCGACGGAGAAGACCTGGCGTATGCCGGGGAACGACTCGGTAAGGGTCGCAATGATCCCGCGCTCCACAGTCAGGGTCTTGTCGCTGAGACCGGACTGTACGCGAGCGGCGTAGTCCAAGGAGGTCTCTCGGGGCTCACCGCCACGGAACCTCCGGATGTTTCGGACCCTAGTCGCGGTGGGCAGGTTCGCGATGCTGACAACCTCATTGGGTTCGACGTTGTAGTCATCACCCCGATTCTCAGCCGTGTAGTTGACATCGAAGTAGTACTCCGAGCCCTCTACGTTGAGTAGCATCTGGTCCGCTGTGATCTGTTGCGGTCGCGTCGGGAAGAACCGCTTCCCAGACCGAGTAGAGCCCGGATTCACCAGTGTCAGGCTCAAGCTCTGGGGCGATGCGAAGTAGACACGGATCACACCGACGGAGTAACCACCACTCCGCCTGGACTCGAAGAAGTTGCCCATCAAGGCATCGACCTCGTCGTCCGCCAGGCTCTCAATATTCCGCAGTGAGCTGCGCAACTTCACCAGCTTGATCTCACGAACCACGGGTTCAATGATGACCCGCATCGGATCGATCAAGACATCGGTGAGCTCATCGGCCTCTGTGATGGCCAAGTCCGGGAATGCCTGACGCACCCGGTCCCGGATGAAGGTCTCGATGTCTTCATCGAAGGGATCTGTACCCACCCGAGACATGATTGGCTCAACGAGCTCGGCCTGGGCCCGCGACCCATCAGTGAGGTCAATGTCGGGGTCGTACCGGATGAGTGCGTCTTCGATGAAGGTCTTGAGGTCGCTGAGAGCCATGTTCGTCCTACGCCGAAAGGGTTGCAGCGCCGCGCAACCCGCTGTGAGAGGTCAACACCACTGTCACGTACAGGGCTGTGCCCGAGGGGTCTACACTGATACCGCTGATCTCCGCACTGAGCAGCCGCTCGGAGGGTGGGATGTTTCGTTCCGGGGTCTGAACACTGATGACGTACTGCTTCGCGGCATTGACCGCGATGGCGACGTCCGCTGCGGCCTTGTCGTCGAGAACACCACCAACCCGTTTGAGCATCCCTCCACCACTACGGCGGTGGAAGATGTTTGACCCCGGAGTTCTCAAGAGCTGACGAAGGAACACCTGCATAAGCCGTAAGATCCCTCGAGCCTTTCGCGGACGGGTACCGAAAGTGAGCTCTACGATGCTGCGCTCAGTCAGGGTCAGAGAGCTGCTCATGACCACCACATCAGTGATCAAGGAATCCTGCAACGGCTCAGGAACCTCGGCCACCAGTTCAGTCCTGGAATAGACCACGAACTCGGGTGCCGCAAAACTGTTGATCAGCACCTGCTCGACGTTCTTGAAGTCGTCGCCCTTCACAATGATGCTTCGTGGGGTGATGCCTACGGCGTTGCGGATCTCATTGACACGCAGAACATCAAGCAGTCTGACGACCTGAATCGAATCCATGTCTACTCCTCAGACTCCGGTGCGGTGTTGACATCAGAAGCGTTGTCATGCCTGCGGAATAGATCTGGTGGCGTAGCCTTCATGGCTTCGATGTTGGCGACTAGGTCGGCTCGGACCCGGCGGAGCCTCTGCAGGCGACTCGGGTTGATGGGGTCTGTGGTCGTTTCGAGCCGGGCGATGTGCTGGTCCATCAGCTCTTCGATGCTGAGGGCAGCGTAAGTGTCCCGGACCTCTTTGCTGCGAAGCTCACCAACGGCGTTGGCTACAACGCGGCGGAACTCCCGGAGCTGGGTCCTCGAAGCACTTCGTGGTGTAGATTCTGGCACGACCTGACTCTATCATCAGTAGGACTTGTCGTCTTTGGCTGCGGGGTCATAGGGGTCGGGTTGGAAACTCACGGCTCTGACGTCCTGGATCACGTTCTGTCCCGCAGCGTACTTCGATACTGGCACAACTTCCCTCGCCGCTGTGGCAGCTTTTCGCACCACCCAGGTCGAGTAGGACACGCCATCGGCATCCATCGAGAACAACTCCTTGACCCCCAGGGTGAGGAACAGATCAAGGGCGCGGTCGAAGCCCTGCTCCCGCAAGGTGTTGACCGCATTATCCACTGTTGGTTCTCGAGCCACGACGTAGAGGTCTAGTGTAGTAGCCATGTCCTCAAGATCAGCTATGTAGTCCAGGACCCCAGCCTCAATCGCACCAGCGTATCGAGCGCCATTGATCAGCCTAGACATCAGTCTGTCCAAGACTGCGAAGTTCAGGGCGTAGGTGGAGTTCAGGTATGTAGAGACCCCGGCTTGTAGGGCCTCGTACTGCACAGCCCTGGAGCTCCGAACGGCGTAGGTCCAGGCCCCGGGCTCGTACAGCACTGGATTGGACAGAGCCAGGCGCGAGGGGTCTACAGAAGAGATATCTGCGGTGTACGTGATCAGTCCAGGCGACACGAGGTCTAGGGTATCCCCGACTCTCACGCCGCGAACCACGAAGTCACCAGATCCGGAGAGCTCGAACACCGAGAGTGAAGCCCGCTGCTCTGGCCCTGTGGGTAGGCCCAACGCCGTAGCACCGGTTCCGGCAAGTGCTGTGATCCCCGAAGTCGTCGTGGTGCCTCGGCTAGATACGGAGAGTACAGATGTGAACACCACAGTGCTCAGAGCGCTATCAGCACCCAGGAAACCGCGGTCCATGTCGATGAAGCCGTCACCCGCGACGACGACCCTGTAGTACCCGGTGTTGTCCGACAGGTCTGTGCCTATGGTTCGGACGCGCGCACCCACCGGTATCCCGGAGTAGTCCGGACCGATGTAGTAGTCCAAGACACCGGCGGTCGCCGGCGCATCCAGGACCAGGGTGTCGCCGTTGACCTCAACGATGCCAAATACCGCGGAGTACGGCAGGCTCACGACGAGGCGCATCCCTGGAGTCACCAGAGCCGAGAAGTTGCGAGATGGGCTCACCACAGAGGTGGTGCCGCTAGCCACGAGGTCCACACCCTGGTCTCTTCGATCCCAGATCCGGGCTTCCTCCCCAATGAGCGAGGTCCTGACCCCGGTGAACTCAGCGAGGACCGTGTCGACCACCGAGGTGCCTGCCAAGGACGCGGACCGGGATATCACACCAGCCACGGTCGCCGCCGTGATGGGGCGGTACCTGCCCTCCACCAAACCACCAAACGCCCAGCTCACAAACCGAAGCCGATCGGCCGTCGAGGCGTCCGTACGGAGCAAGCTGCTATCAGCCTCCGACTCGGACTGGAACACCAGCTGAGAGGTCGCAGCGTCCCAAGTTACGGACACCCCGGCCAGAATCGAGTCCAGCTTGGTCGCCGCGTCGGTGCCGGTGGCCCAAGGCGCCAGAGGAGCGCCGCCGGCATGGGGGTCTCCGCTGACCACACCAGCGAAGTCGAGGTAGAACGCCACCTCAGATGGCGCCGTGGGCCCCGAGGGGAAGCTCAGGGGCTGAGACCGCACCTCGGCCCGGGAACTGCCGGGAAGGGCCACCACGGGCAGGGAGCTGGCCGTGTTGAGGCTCAGGGACAGAACCGTGCCAGGGTCGTAGTTGTACGGCGCCGAGACCAAACCCACGACGGAGGGCTCGAGCCCCGGGGAGTCGATAAATGCACCCGTAATGGAATCCCCTGTCTTGGGCATCAAGTCGGTCTCTGGGGACCGGAAGGAAGACGCCTTGGTCATCAGGGTCCGCATGACCAAGAGGTCGAGCATGGCTTCCCGGCTCTCGGCGATAGCCGTGGGGCCTTCAAGGGTGCTCTGGAGCTCGTCGAGGCGATCCTGAATCTTGGACACAATGGTACGGACCGCTCGCTCCGGCAGTTTTACTGCGGCAAGGGCGGTGAGGGCGCCGGCGATGTTCTCGGCAAGAGTCTGGATCTGGTCGTGTCGATCCACGGCACTGGCCCAGGTCGTGGAGACCACGGCACGGAGCTCGTCAGCAGTCTCAATCACGACACCGGCATCCACGGTGTTCTTCACCAGCTCGGTGTTCACGAACTTTGAAATGCTTCGCCTGAACCTGTCCACAGCAGGCCCGATACTCCCTTGGATGCCACTGGACCTGGAGTTGAGGCCCGCGGCCAGCTCCAGGGTTGCGGACTTCGCATTCACCAGCTCCGATGTGGAGTTGATCTTCTTAGACTGGCGTGTTGTGTTGGGTCCGGCATCTGTGATCCTGCTGAGATCACTGAGTTGCTCACTGACCAATGCCTTCAACCGGTTCTTGGCCAGGTAGATGGTATAGAAATAGGCATCCGGCCGAAGCAGGAGGGTGGTGGTCAGTAGGTCGTAGACCGAGCTGCGGAGATCTACGGTGTCTCTGGCCCCGGTACTGAGGCGGTTGGCTTTGACTTCGACGAGTAGGAAGCGGTTGATGCTGTCCTGCACCTCGGAGTCGGTGAACCCCGCCATACCTATTCCTCCTTGATGGAGTTGTTCAGCTTCTGGATATCGTCGCGCTTGAGCCGGGTCGCGGCGTCGCGAATCTGTTTGGAGTCCAGATCAAGGAGCATGCAGATATGCTTGAATGTGTAGCGACCATCCTCATCCATGGATTCTTCGCCATCCCAGAACAACCAACCCGCGGCATCCTCGGCCAGGCCGTGGCGCTCGGGGTCCTTCTTGGGGTCGCAGTCCCGGTATAGGGCGAAGTCCCAGACCGCTCGTCTGACTATGGCGACGAGCAGGCGTTGGGTTGGGGTTGGTTGGGGTCCTCGATCTTTGGACCAGTCGACGTCTACAGAGACACTATGAGACGACGACGGATACGACCCCTCCAGCGATGCCGGTGTCTGGGATGCGTACGATCGATGTGTCTTTGCGCGTGACACGGAGAGTCGTTGAGCCTGCAGAAAGTCCATGGAGTGTGAGAGTACCTGTCTCGACCGTAACTGTCGCAATGCTGGTGTCGTCGACAGCGTACTTCACATCCTCAGTCGCTGTCCCGGTTAGTGTGCGGAAATCAGACGCCACGAGCTCTGGGACCAGGACAAGGCTACCACCAACACCCAGTGTCCAGGGACCTACTGGGTCGAACTCTACAACAGCAACAACGGGAAACAACAAATCATTGAGGTTGACTGCGCTTCGGTCTGGGACGGCGATCTCGCGTTGAACGTTCTCCTGGCTCTCTACAGTGGCTAGGTACTTCCCGAATCGGAAGAGATCAACACTGGCGTACCCGGTATTGTCCGTACGGATCGCAACTCGTTCGCCGAGAACTCCGATCCCATCGACAATCAAGGGGTTGAAGCACGGGATGAGATGGATGTCGATCCCGCGGCGGGGGATGCCATTGGGCCCGTAGATGTAGCCGGAAGCTCGACACAACCTGGGGTTGGTGGCTTGGGGCAAAACAAACGTCGTTGCTGTGACCAGGAAGTTGTTGGCCCCTGTTGGTGCCAACGCCGCTGGGGAGTAGACCTCGATGTACTGTGGCGAAACCACAGATCCACCCGAGACGTAGAACCTGAGTTGGTAAGACACCGGGGAGGCATCGCCGTTGAGGGTGAACATCACCTTGCCTGGCAGATACGACCCCGTGGTTCCCTCCGTGATGAACGTGGTCCCGGTGTCATCGAAGACCCTGACTACGACGCCATCCACTGGCTGCGGGGTCAGTTGATCGTCCTGGGCGCTTACCACTACGGTTTCGAGGGCCATGGGAAGAGCCTATCTCAGTCGGTCAGTGGGACAAAGCAGCGGCTGGGGCGAACCTATCAATGGCTCGCTCCATCAGCTTCTTCCCTGCCAGTGATGCTGGGCTAATCCCTGGCACGGGGACTGGTTGAAGCGGGATCTGTTCGGGGTTTCGGATCAAGGCCTTTCCACCGGTACGTACGGCCTTCTTCAGTGGGGCCGGTATACCAGCGGTGGCCTTGTGTAGTTTGCGCTCCAGCGGGGCTTCTACCCTCCGCATCCCACGAGTCACTGACTTCTGCAGCCTGGCCAGCTCCTCTGGGCTTCGGTGTTTCATCAGAAGTCTTGGTGTGGACTTGATCACCTTACCGACACCAGGGAGGTCCTCGACATCCGTAGCAGCTAGTCGGGTCAGGCGCTCAATCAGTGCAAGTTTGTCGGCACTGTACTTGTCATTCGGCAGCTGGGGGTCGTAGTTCGTAGTCATCCGACTCATCGGGGGTCGGGCGTAGGAAGACCGCGGTGGTCTGTCCTGCGCGTTCTGTTGCCGAGGCCTAGTGCTGTCGGTGTCGTACACCGTTTTATTCAGACCAGCACGGCGATCTCTGGACAAAGGGTCCTTGCTGTTGAGTTCGGCGTTGTTGCTCTCCACCGCTTCCATCACGTTCTTGGCGAAGGACCGAAAGATGGGCTGTTCAATCATGGGGCCTCAGCTGCGAGCAGTTCTCGGACCTGTTGGTTCAACTGGTCCTTGTTTGCAGACATCGTACGCAGGTACTCGTCGACACCACCAGGTCGCTTGGCCCCAAAGAACTTCTTGATACCCCTGGGATTGGGGAGGGTGCTGACGTAGTGCTCGACATCCACGGTACGTTGGTCCTCGGGGAGCTTGGCATGGGACTGATACCGAATACCGCGGCCGATCACCTGCTCGAGCTTTTCCTTATTCCAGTGTGGATCCAGGACTTGAATCTGTCTGGTTCCTTTGAGATCCAGGCCCTCGCCACCGGCACTGCTCAGGAGAAGGGCTCGGAGTTTCCCAGCGTTGTAAGCGTCCACGGTCTCCTGGCGCTGACGCTTTGCCATGGCCCCAGTGAACTTTCCGTACGGGATGTTCTTGGCCTTCAGCATCGACTCATACGGCGAGATCCCTGACTCCAAGAAGTTGGAGTAGACCAAGGCCTTGTGCTCCGGGTTCTTCTCGATGGCCTTGCTCAACCTGGTAAATGCCTCTTGCATCTTGGGGCTGAGCTTCGCGGCTCCTTCGGGATCGATGCCTTCGACGAATCCACCCGGTGACACCGCCACCTGGCGGGCCGCACCGAGGAAGGCATTGAGCTGCTTGGACTCCGCCTTGGACGGCGGCAATCCGCGCTTGACCTTGCGACGCACCCAGGCCGGGGCCTGACCCATCAAGGACTCGTAGACCTCCCGCTGCTTATCCCCCATGGTGGTCTCCACCACAGTGTCCTTGCGGGTTGGGAAATCCGGACCAGCGACGTTCTCGTGGTAGTCCACCCACTTCTTCAGCGCCTTGCCCAGCTCCGCCTTGTTCTTGAGCTCGGGAATACTACCCGGCTTGATGCCACGGAAGACACGATCAATAAGACCGGGGTTCACCTGTCGAGACCCTATGTAGCGGTTCTCGAACTCAGCCCTGTCCTGCGGGAACACCGAATCACCAGCCGCGACATTGACGAGGCTGGCCAGGTCATAAGGTCGGTTGTAAAGCGGGGTTCCGGTGAGAAGTAGGCGTTTCTTCGCCGTCGACTTGCGAGCTGCGTGCTGAGCCTTGGTTCCTGGGTCCCGCAGCCTATGGGCCTCATCGATCACCAAGAGATCTCCCCCAGGTAGTTCTCCGGAACGCGAGGCACGTTGAAGACTCTCCACCTTGTACTTGGCGTGGTCCTCACCGAGATGCTTTGCCATCTCCTTTCGGTAGTTGGCCTGCAAGGCCGCAGGAACCACCACCGTAGCCGGACCACCCAGCTCCTCTGCAGCAGCCAGGCTGCTCAGGGTCTTCCCGGACCCAACGCCATGGGCCACGACCAATCCGGGCTGAGACTTGATCCGCTGAACCACCCTCTTCTGGTGGGGTTTCAGCTCTGTGATTACTTCAGCCGTCTTCTCTGCGATTAGGCGAAGCGCGATTCGTACTGGGTCCATGGCTATGACGTTCTGATCGCGAAGTCCACAACAGGTTCTTGAATACCGAACTCGTCCTCCACGACCAGACTAGGATCCAAAAGATCAACACTGTCACCTGTGGTTGGAATCTGAAGTCTACGAACAAACCCGGTGCCATCGACCGACATGTCGAGAGTCATACCGCGAAGCAGCCTGATCTCTGCATAGCCATTGGTATCGGTAGCGACTTGTGAGTAGTGACGGAAAATACCCCAGCGCCTGGAGTCATCCATCACAGTGTTGGGTAGGAACGGGTTCGAGAACGTGATGCAGCGACCAACCAGGGGAGACCCCGAGAGGTCGCAGAGCCGGAGGAAACAAGGAATGGTCTGGTCCGAAGAGACGGACTGTGCGTGTAGGGCTGGGAATGGAACCCCGACGCCAGAAGTCTGGAGCGTGACGTGGTGGAGGAACTCGACGCGGTACCAGTAGTCGCGGTGGCTGTTCTGGTCGGTGTAGAGGTAGTCGTGGACACCGGCTAGCAGGATGCTGTCAGCGTCCTTACCAATGGCGCAGTCCCCCTCCACAAACCCCAGAGATGGGTTGGCATCCCCGGACAGTATCTCGATGCTCCCCAGTCTTCCGGTGAGCACGGAGGTCAGCTGCAGGGCCCCGCCGACGTCGGTGGCTACAACCAACGGGGTCGCCAGTGTGATAGCAGCGACGACCTGGGCGGTGCTCACCGGGTCTGGATCGGTGAAGGTCACGTTGATATCACTGACCCCATTGACCTTGAAGCTCAGGGTCCTGCCATTGATCTGATGGGGCTCTACGCTACTGCCGAGTAGGACGGCGGCTGATGGGTACGTCGTGGTGACCGGCTCGTAGAGTCCGTACTGCCCCGACCGGCTACGATGCCACCTGAGTCGGCTATAGGTGGCCAGAGCCAAGGAGATCTCGGCCACGAAGTACTTGAGCTGGATGAGTTGGTTGGTGACTGCCATGGCTACTCGTCATCGGGGTGGAATGAGGAATCCTCGGGATCGAACAGCGTGTTGGTACTAGGCACATCTGTGATGACGGCGGAGTCCAGGACTGGGGACGAGACTTCGACGAGGTCTCCAGCCACGATCTGAAGTGTGAACCTCGGGTTGAGGTCGGAGGACACCACAATACCCTGGCGGGCCAGACCTCCTGTGAGTGTGGTCATCACAGTATTGGGGCCTTTCGCTTGGTCTGTACGCCGGGCTGGGTCGTGACCGGGTCGGTGGGTGGCCCCTCGTCAGACTCCAGGGGCCAGCGCTGGAGGGTCGTGGTGCCGTCATCGTCGTAGAGCACGAGCTCCTGGGCTGTGAGGTCCACCTCCAGACGGTTCACAGCGGTCTTCTGCAGCAAGGCCACTGCCTTGAGGGGGTCGTACTCCCCGACCTCCACGAAGGCCTCCATGACGTCCTGGAACGGGGTGGTGACGGTGAGATACCAGCGGCCTGCGTCGTTCGGTGTGAACTCCACGGTGTAGTACCCGCTCCCAACCTCGGACACCACCACGGGTTGGGCCGAGACGGCATCTTCGAGGATCAGAGTCTTGGTGAATGCGGCGTTGAGTAGTCCGGTGACTGGTGTGATGCCGTCGACATCAGTGACCAAGAACGGGATCTTGACAGGTTCATTGACGCCTGCAGTGAACATGGCTGTAGTCTACCAGGTCATGGCTGGGCGGGGCAGCCCTCAGCGATAGCCCCGAGCCATGAGGTACTCGAACAGCTCAGTTCCGGGGTCGGACTTCGATGCCGAGACATGGAAGTGGCCGAGCACACCCCTGAAACGGGCGAGCTCAGCCGGGCGCAACGTACCTGTCCGGAGCTTCCCATCGATCCCGATCGGGACACGCCTGGGGATACTGGGTACAGCGGCGGTCACGGTGTTGAGCAGTGTGGTGTAGGCCTCGAGCTGTTTAGGGTAGAAATGGGCGAGCTCCCGCTTCTTGCCATGCAGCACGGTTTGGTAGGTGCCTCGGTTGAGACCACGGGGTGGAGGGGCATCTCGTCCTGGACCCGTGAAACCGTAGCAGACGGCCTCACAACCAAAGCTACGCTTGTTGACCGTGCCAGCATCAAAGGTGTCAATGAGCATGGGATCACAGAACTGCCAAATCACGCTGTCTGCGTCGAGCCCGAACTCGACCCCCAGTTCTCGGTTGTCCAGCACACGCACAAGCGTCTCGATGTCATTCTCCCCGCCGGTCCAGTGGCAGACGAAGAGGTCCGGTACAATCTTTGGTGACCTGCGTCGTGAACCCTCTCCGACCTTGAAGTCAATACCGCTGTCAGCAAACTGCACGACGGGCCAGTTGCAGACGTACTTCTTGCCGCCAATGATCAGATAGTCGCGCTTCGGGTACTTCTCGTGATCAAACATCACCACCCCGCGTCAACGGCGTCAGAGTAGCCGCGCTTCATGTTGGTCCTGATGCTGGAAGGGCTGAAGTCCAGGGGATCACCAAGGGAAGACTTAGGTCGAAGTACACGGACCTTGATCTCAGCCTTATCCGGAGCAGACCCGGTCTTCGCCAGTCGGTTGTAGAGTTCCACGACCTTGAGATCCCAGTACTCGATCTCAAAGATTGCGGCCTCGAGACTACGGATGCCGACATCAACTCCGGTGCGTGGTCTCGAAGGTTCTGGTGTCGACGGAGAGCACATCAAGACGTCGATCTCCGTGGCTCCGGCGAGAATGGCGGATTCCACAGGGGTGACCTCGCGAACACCATCGTCGGTGTAGAGCCCGTACCCGATTGGAACCGGCGGAAAAGCCACGGGTACAGCGGCAGAAGCCAACACGGCGTGACGAAGCTCGAAGACATCACCCTGGTCCCACTGATGGGAAGACCCCGTGATGAGATCTACGGCACCGACCCTAAGCTCTCTTCCGCTAGCCAGCACCGCTATGGGATCCAGGTTCTTCACAATCAGATTCCACAACGGGTCAGTGGAATACATCGAAGTCTTACCACCGAGCCAGGATGGCAAAACAACAGGAAGCCTGCCGAGTAGTCCCCACCACCACCTCTTGTAGATCGAGCGATTCCCGCGAATGCCCAACCACAGAGCACGTAGACCCGCCACGGCTTTGGCCTCTTCACCAACCCTGTATTGGGCCAGGGCCGCGGCATTGAGAGCTCCTACACTGGTCCCAGTCACCACGCCGTACGCCGCGTCACCCTCGACGAGTCGTTGTAGCGCGCCGACCTGCCAAGCCCCCTTGGCGCCCCCACCACTCAGAACCAGCCCACGCGTTTTGGACATGACCCAGGCTACCATGCCTGCTGCCAGCCCCAGAACACCCCTACCTGGGCTTGGGCACAACTACCTTGTGGCTGGACACAAACTGAACCTTGATGGTTTTCTTCGGAGGTTCCGGTGTCAGGTCCCGTACCTTGGGTTTGGACTTCGACTTCTTACCCATTCATCACCCAGCCCTTTACAGACTATACAACAACCCGATGTGGTCAGAGCTTGTGGTTCTCCCAGAACCCTACCAGCAGATCGCGAACCTCTGGTGCAAAGTGCTGGCGGTGTGAGGCAAGACCGCGAAGCTGAAGTCCGGCCTCCCCAACTGTCCACGTTTGGTTATCGGGGAACGCGAAGACAAGCGGGTCGTTCTGAAGCACAACCTTGGCCGGCTCCGTGGCGTTGACGATTATCGCCTTGACGGCTGCGTCCCCCGTCGTGAAGAAGTCGATCTCGACCAAGTATGAGTGAATCGTGTCGGCGGCAAACCCGTTCACACGAACCTCGACGGTGTTGCCAGAACCAGATGCAATAACCCGCAGCCCGGTATCGTCGATGTAGATCGTCAACGGCTCGGTTCCAGTCTTGCCAATGACCCTGACTTCCCCAGAGGCCGGCGACTTCGCGACGAACGAGACCGTGTACCCATCGATCATTGACGGGTTCTTTCCCTGGCCCGGAACAAGGGGTGCGTCAAAGCTGTGCAGAGTTGTCTGGAGGGCGGTGGCGGTAAAGACCACGAGGCGATCTTCTGGGACCAGCGTCCCAAAGGGGGTGCCAGGGGCGGACGCATTGATCAGGTTGTAGAACCGCCTTGAGATGTTGGCGTCATCAGCAAGCCGATAGTTCACCCTGTTAGCCCAGTGGCCAATGAGGGGAGCGGTCGAGGCTTCGCCATCGTCGAGCAGGTAGCAGTCCTCGGCGAAGCCGAAGTTCTCCGGTTTCGTGTCGACGGACAGATCCTTGTAGCTCTCCAGCAGGTCTTGGAGAGCTTGGCGAAAGACCTCTGGATAGATCGTGTTGTGCGCGGAGAAGCTACGGTACGCGATCCCGAAGACCGGATAGCCCTGCATCGACACCGGTAGCTGCACTGCACCAGCAATACTCACCACCACGCCGGGAATCAAGACACCGTCGATGTAGACCGCCTTGAAGATGCCGTAGGCCGCCTCGTTGAAGTCCAGCTCACAGAGATAGGTCTTGACGATGGAGTTGTCCGCCAGCCCGTCGTCGAACTCCATCGTGACGTGGCTGCCGGGAAAGGTGTAGTCCTGGATGTGAAAGATCAACTTACCATTGTTGAGCCGCACGTCGAATACGTACGGATTTATACCCATCCAGCTGGTGAGCACCTCACCCTGGGACAACGGAAGGCCGACCACTTTGCCGACCCACGTGAGCGTCATGCGGGGGGCCAACCGGAGGAACGGCCGTAGCTGCCAGTCGTATCGGAGGAACGGCCTTGGCTCCGCCGTGAGGATGGCCCTGCCTTCGCTACCGGATGACAAGTCCAGGTTTCCCGCGCCGCCGTAGTACGCTCCACTCCAGTAGTAGATCTGGGCGTCGACCAACGAAACTCCGAAAGCCCGCTGGTCATACTTCACGGCTATTTGGACCCTGGGCCAGTACGTGATGGAGCGGGCCGCAATCGTGGCGGCGTCGTCGGTCCCGACCAACTCGGCCACCTGCTCCGCCGCAATCATGTCGATGTCGACGATCCCGGCCCAGTACCCGATGATCGCGGCCTCGACCTGTAGCTTGTCGGTGGACCCATTGCCGAACACATGCAGTGTGGAGGTCGCGGCCCCCGACTCGGGGGCCGAATCAAAGCTGCCGCTCGCGACCACAGACCGAACGCCCGCGATGTCGATCGTCTCGATCAGATACTCGGGCGAGCCTCCGTAGTTCAGCTGGATGACGACGCCACCAACACCCTCGAAATCGAACGCTACGTCCAGCACTATGCCGCTGAGCTTGCGGACGATGACGTGTAGCTGCCCGTCGAGGTAGCCGAAGAAGAAACCGCGACCGAGGCCCGGAGGGATTGTCGACAGGAGCCCGCTCCCGTACAGCGCCCCACGAACTGGCGGGAAGTAGCCCGCAAAGTAGATCGTGACGGGGCCGCCGTTGTGCATCAAGTCCTGGTCCGCCGACCCCGTTGAGGCATTGCCGATCCAGTTGAAGGCGGTGCGTAACACGACGGGAGAAACGAATCCGGAAAGGCCGTTGGCGACATTGTGGGCCGCGGTTTCTAAGCCGTTCGTGCTCCAGGCGCTGGAAGGGAACGCGATTGGTGACAGAGTTGCGTATGACGATAGCCGCCCAGGCCAGTAGGTACGCAGGCCCGCCAACGGAAGTGTCCCCGATAAGACCCCGCCTGTTGTGCGTCCGCTCTCCAGAAACGCCACCAGGTCAGCGACCTGATCGCTGTTCGGCAGGTCTTCGATCATGAACAGTTTGTTGAAGATCAGGTTTCCGTAGACCTTCGGCCCCACCGTGATGTACTTCACCAGCGTAGGCGTCTCATAAGCAACGGTTCTCGCGCCAAACCCTGCGCCGTCGAGCGTCTTGTCTGAAACACCGTCGATGATCAATGTTGGGATGTGGGCGTCGGCATCCGCGCCGTTGAAGTCGACCTGGACCAAGAAGCTGTGCGGAACCCCTGTGACGAGAGGCTCGGACTGCGCCGCGTTGTGCTCGGTCTCGACACGAATGCGGCCATCCTCGGTGAGAGCGACTGTGACCGCTCCCACCGAGTAGATCCCCTGCACTGTATCCAGTGGCAAGATGATGCCGCCGACCGTCAATGACGAAACCACCGCTCTGGGTACGGCGCCGTCGATTCTCGTCGGGGTGTTACCCGATCCCAGGTATGTGAAGGCGTTGCCGTCGACCTTGAACCTCTTGTTCGCCGTGCCGTAGAAGTACAGGTCGGACGGTCGGGTGACGAGTTGCACAAAGTCGTCCGTTACGGCCGGCTCTGGCGACTCCAGGTAGTCGGTGACTTGGCTGAACCTGAGTGGAGCCGGAATCTCCGCGCCGCGGAGTTGATCCGACCAGTATTCACCGACCGCAAGCATCTCTTCGTCGGTGAGCAACCCCTCGTGAATGCTGACCCCACGGAGGAGCCCGAATATCGTGTAGTAAGGGGCCGAAAAGGTTCCGTAGCCGAGTGTCACGGTGTGGGCCGCGGTGAAGGGACCGGGCACGGGTGGCGTGTACGCCAGCAAGGCAGCGGTCATCAACCCGTCGGGGCCGTACAGCGGGTTGAGCACGGGCGTGGAGTTCACGAAGCTGACGCGCATCCCAACGACCCGGTATCGTGGGTTGATTTCGGAGAACTGAATCGCCCCAAAATGCCCGAAGCTGTCTGGAACGTCTGATGCGAAGGCGTTGACAAACTCGCTACCGTTTTGCTCGAAAAACGCGGCGGTCGGGCCACCAAAGGTTCCGCCTGACCTGTCCGCGACCGACACCAAAGACCCGCCGAAGTTTTCGACTGCGGCGGCGAAGATCGTGAGGTCCGTTCCAGTGAACCCCAGGAGCGATGTCATCGCATCGGCTGCCTGCTCGAAACGAATCGCCTGCCGCCCGTTGTAAATCCGGGAGATGGCGAGCCCCGTTGCGTCCCCTTCGCTTCCCAGATTGGCGATCGTGGTTGCCCTGTTGTTGACGTCCCGTTCGAGGTTAGCTTCGTCGGCGACATACCAGTGTCGACACAGGCCGATCTCGCCTGGTGTGATAATCTGTGACCGATTGTACGGTCCTTTCCATGCTGTGATCGCGGGGACTGACATCTAACTCACCATTCCGGTCAGAGCTTGTGGTTCTCCCAGAACCCGATCAGCGCATCACGAAACTCTGTCGCGAAGTGGGTGCGGTGCGTGGCGAGCCCCCGAAGCTGAAGCCCCGCCGATCCGACCTGATACGTATGGGTTCCAGAGAATGCAACCGCGTCGTTCTGGAGCACGACTCGGGTCAGCTCAACCGCATCCACGACAATCGACTTGATGACGGTGGCGTCGACTGCGGTGTAATCCAGCTCAATCAGGTATGAGTGCATGGTGTCGGCGGCTACCCCGTTGACCCTAACCTCAACGGTGTTTCCACCCGTCGATGCGATCACACGCACGCCTGTGTCGTCGATGTAGAGGGTTAGTGGCTCGACACCTGTCCTGCTGAGGACCACCACCTCACCGGAGGCTGGCGATTTGGCGACAAATGAAACCGTGTACTCCGCGATACCGCCTGTCTTGGCGCCGCCGCCAGAGAAATCGTTAGTCGTGGTCTGGGCTGCGGGCTCAAGAAAAACAACGATCTTGTCCTGCGTGTTCCGGTTGGCGAAGATCCCGGCAAACGTGAATGTCGTGGGGACAAGATGGTTGGCCCTCAGGGAGTTGTTGGCGGCATCTGCGGGACGATACTTCACCCTGTTGCGCCACCTATAAACTTCGGGGGGACCGCCATCAATCTCCGCTGAGACGTTGTCGAGTAGGTAGCAGTCTTCGGCGAGGTTGAAGTTCTCTGGATACGTCGTGGTATCCACAACCTTCTGGGTTTCCAAGAAGTCGTAAAGGGCAAGCCGCAGGCTCTCGGGGTAGATCGTGTTATGGACTGAGAAACATCGATACTGGACGGCTAGCTCTGGGTTGCTGTTCGCGGTCTCGGGGAGCTTGGGCGGGGTGCCTGTGGCGGAAAACACCACTCCTGGGATGAGAATCCCGTCGATGTAAACCGCCCTGATGATGTCGACACCAGACGCATTGAAATCCAGTTCTAGGATGTAGGACTTGACGATAGTGTTGTCCGCCAACCCATCGTCATATTTCATAGAAAGTGACCCTGTTGCATCTCCTATGTTGATGCGGAGGACTTCGTTATGGAAGACCACGGCAAACACATACGGGTACGCCAACCCGTTGCTTAGCACGGGCGTGGTGTCCAACGGGGCGTTCGCCTTTCCGACAAACGCGATCGTGAGCCTCGGAGCTAGCCTAAAAAACACGTACAGCGGGTGGAGGAAAGATCTTTTGATAAAGGGCGTCGCGGTGTTGAAGGTGACTTCGGCTGCACCGCTACTGCCATACGATGTGTTCAGGCTGTCAACGCCGTCGTAGTTAGTGCCGAACCAGTAGCGTATCCGTGCGTTGACCCCAGAGATTAGGAATGACCGCTGGTCGTACTTCACAGCGATCTGGACCCTGGGCCAGTGCGACAGCTTACGCGCACCGATGGTGGCGAAATCGTCGGTGTCGGCAAACTGCCGCACCTGTTCGTCCGCGATCATACTGGTGTCGACGAGACCGACCCAGTACCCGATAGCCGCCACCTCAGCCTGGATCCTATCGCTGGGGTTGCTGGTGGAACCGAATATCGTGAGAGGTAAGAGTGTGGGTCCAGCTTCTGGGGCCGTGGTGAAGCTGCCGCTCGCCACCACCGTTTGGGACCCATCAACATCGATCGTCTCGATCAGATACTCGGGTGAACCCCCGTAGTCTATCTTGACCACCACACCGCCAACGCCCTCGAAGTCGAACGAGGCGGCCATGGCCAGACCTCCGGCGTTACCAATGGCGAAATAGAGCTGACCCGCGTAGTAGCCGAAGAAGAATCCCCTGCTACCGCCTCCAGGCGCGCTTGTCGTGGACAGAATCGCGCTCGTGGATGTCATCCCCCTCACGGGTGGGAAGTAGCCGGCAACGTAAAGCGTGGCGGGTCCGCCGTTGTGCAACACCTCGTCTTCGTCTGGGGAAGGTGGTTCAATGGGCGAGGACCCAAACCACGTAGGCCCCATGAGATACGCCCCTGGGGAGCAGAAGGTAGACCTCCCGTAGGGGTTGTTGTGGTCGCTAAACGTCATTGCCCCTAGCGGATACCAATACTGCCGAAGTTCCAGTGGCGTCAGGCCGGGGACACTAAGATCCCCACGTGTACCGATCGACCAGAAGTGCTGTAGACCCACCAGTGGGTAGGTCTGTGACAGGACACCTCCGGTCGTGCGGTCGCTTTCAAGAAAGTCGACCACTCTAGTGATCTGATCACCGCCAAGTAGATCGTAGATCGAGAACAGCTTGTTGAAGATGATGCAGCCGGCTGCATTTGCCGGAGCATCGATGAGTGGAGCAGCATACGCGACGGTCCGGGCACCAAAGCCAACGCCGTCGAGCGTCTTGTCTGAAACACCGTCGATGATCAATGTTGGGATATGGGTGTCGGCGTCAGTGCCGTTGAAGTCGACCTGGACCAAGAAGCTGTGCGGAACACCCGTGGTGAGAGGCTCGGACTGCGCCGCGTTGTGTTCTGTTTCGACGCGAATGCGCCAGTCTGCTGTAAGCCGAACGGTAACGGCGCCGACCGTGTAGATCCCCTGCACCGCATCCAGCGGCAGGATGATGCCTCCGACCGCTAGTGCTGTGACCTGCGCACTCGGGATGTCCCCGTCAGCTCGATTCGCCGGCTGATCTCCTCCCGAATACATGAAGTCCTTACCGTCTACCTGAAACCTCTTGTTCGCGGAGAAACCATATAACTGGCTAGACGGCTGACTGACAACGGCGTAGTTCACGTGCGTGAGGGCTGGCGGCGGCGACTCCAAGTAGTCAGCAACTTGGCTGAATACGAGTGGGGGCTGAATAGCGGTGCCGCGGAGCTGTTGTTCCCAGTAGAGGCCAATAGCGACCATCTCTTCGTCCGTGAGCAGACCCTCATGAATGCTGATCCCACGAAGGTGGCCCCTCAGCAGGTAAGCCACGTCGATGTTGGTTCCGTGCCCGAGTGTCACGGTGTGGGCCGCGGTGAAGGGACCGGGAACAGGGGTCGTGTTTATCGAACCAGAGGATACTAGCCCACCGTACCCGTACACCGGTTCGAGTATGGGTGTGTTGTCCGCGAAGCTGACGCGCATCCCAACAACACGCATCACCGGGTTGATTTCAGGGAAGCTAATGATCCCGTAGTTCCCGAACCCGAAGGGGTTGAACTCGCCCGACGCACTGACGACGGTAGAGCCGCTATTTGCTTGTTCGTAAAACGAGGTGTTTGGTCCGTAAAAACCTGGACCATAGGTTACGGGGTCCCTGTCCGCGACGGACGCCATGACCGCCCCGAACGAACCCATGGCGGCTGCGAAGATCGTGAGGTCCGTTCCAGTGAATCCCAGGGATGAGATCATCGCATCAGCGGCGTTCTCGAAATGAAGCCCCTGGCGCCCTTTGAAAGTCTGGGAGGAGGCTAGCCCCACGGCATCACCCTCACTCCCAAGATTGGCGATCGTGGTGACGTGTCCGCCCCCGTCCCGATCTAAGTTGACCTCGTCGGCGACGTACCAGTGCCGGCATATTCCGACCTCGCCTGGAGAAACGAGCCCTGCCTCATCGAAGGGCCCTCTCCAGGCGGGAAACACGGGTGGGGACGTCGGGGCCGCCATCTACTTCACCCTTTCGGTGCGTCCAACTCCGCCAGCTTGGCTTCGATCGCTTCGGCGGCTGCCCAACGTTCGAGCGCCGCGTCCTTGAGCCTGTTGGCTTGTGCTTGTGCCTGCTCTTTGCGCCGCCGAATGACCCCCTCCGGCAGGACTGCGACGTCCGCAACCCTCGGCACCTGAACCCGGTTCACGTGCCGATTCACTGCACGCGCCACGGCCTGTGCCTCGTGCGCGACTTGACGCTCTTGCTTGGCCACCAGTGCGGCAGACATGCGCCGACGCATTTCGCTGCGCTGATCCGGAACTCGCTCACGCCTTGGTGGGCGACCCTGACCCTCACCGCCTACTGGGCCACCTCCTCCGCCTCCACCTTGACCCGGCATGTTAGCCCACCTTTCTTACGTTGCTCTTGAACACCTGATCGTAGCCCCAGCGATTGAACAACGCCGGATACCGCTTGGCAATCTCAAGACCAGCCAGTGGCGGACACGCACCCATACGGACCCAGTCGGTAGGCGACGCCTTCACGGGCCGCACCGTTCCCAGTGGCGTGTGGTTCCACTTGTGGTTCGTGCTCGCATCGATGTCGGTGCTGGTGACGGCCTCGACACGCTCCAAATCCCAGCCGTCGAAGTCGTCCAACTCCAAGTCCAGGGCGAGCTTGCGCAAGACCTTGAGAGGCGACTCCATGAAGTCCTCATACGACACGAACATGACGTTGGGGTAACGCCTGGGCCCATGCTCCAGAATGGACTCAATCCGCTTACAGGCGTAGCCCAGAGGCCCCTCCTGTGGTCCGTCATCCCGGAAGTAGAACCGGAGCTTCTCCTTGGCCGTCTCCTCCGACAGAGCTGCACCATCGGTGAGGAACGCATTGACGCCGAGGTCTTGCCGCACGCACGACGCCCAGCAGTTGAGTGGGTTCCGCACCATGACGAGGATGCGGGACGCTGGCCAGATAGGGCGAATGGCGTCCGCATGGTTGAGCCACGCCCGGCCCTTGTCGACAACAACAGTGTCGTCTGGCAGGTCGAGCGGACTGAAGTGACCCCCGAACCACATCCGCATCGACTCCCAGATTCGCTCGCCGTACTGCTCTTGATTCCGGTGGCGATGGGAGATGACCTCGGGGTTGTTGGAGTAGTACGAGCGCATGACCCCGAACCCTCGGGCCATCGGTGACGTACCCTCGGAGAACACCTGCGGGTGCTGGCAGAGCGCGTCCAACAGAATCGTGGAGCCGCAGTTGGGGATCGGGGCGAACAGGATCGGGTCTCTCATGACGTGTCTCTAGTCAATCTCTGTTGAGGTGTCGACGCAGCCTATGCCACGTCGCCTGTTACGCGGCACTCGGTGTCCGAGATGAACGTGAGGAACAACTCGTCACCGTCGGCGCCCAAGGACAGAACCGTGTCTTGGGCGAGATTGTTGACCGTACCCTTTGGGCACGTGAGCGTGACGGTGGTGCCGCTGTCCTGCTGGATCGTGATGGCATTCGCACCATCGGCAATCAGATGGATCCGCATCCCCTGGATCGCCATTGCGGGTGTGATCGTGAGGGTGTAGGCGCCCGTCACGTTCAGCGTCTTGTTTCGGTCCGCGAGCGTCAGATCCCTAGATGCCGCGACCACGAGTACGTCGTGCTCCTCCGCCACGACCAACTCGTTTGTGCTTTTCTGAATCTTGAGGCGGTCGGCGTCCCACCAGAAGTCGCCGAACCTTGCGACACCGGCCGCTCCGGTTCGGTCGAAGTTGGTGAAGAAAAGCTGGGTTCCCGGCGCACCATCGGTCACGTCCCACATGTTGACGCCGTAACTGTAGTAGAGCAGCGAAGCCGTCATCTGTTTGCCTTCAGACGTCTCCGGGATGATCACCTGTATGGTGACCGACACGCCTTGGCCAGCACGCGATGTAACCACCGCTTCGATATCGCTACCCAGGCCGGCAGCAGCGATGGCGACGTTGAAGTCGGCGGCGGCTGTTACCGAGTCGTCATAAAAAGATGTCAGGTTGACTACCGTTCCGTCGTACACCAGCGTGACGTAAAGCTCCCAGTCGTAGGGGTAGAGCGTAGAAAACTCTACGGTTGGAGAAGAGAACCCCAGCCCACCCCCGCGAAAGCGAAAGTCCTCCAGGACGGCGAGCGACCGATTTACGGTGTTTGTACCTGGCCCGAACTGGAAGGCGTTGGTGCCGAAAGCTTGAATGGCTGCGGAGTCGGCCGCACCGAGCGCGGCGGTGCCGTAGCCGAAAGCTTCGATGGCTGCTCCCAGCGCGGCGCCGAAAGCTAGGTTGCCGTCACCACCGCCAGCTTCGATGTTGAAGCCGCTTGCAGATCCCAGAGCAATGTTTCCGTCCTCGTACTGACCGAAACCCGCACGGATGGCCGCGTCGAAGGCGTGCCCTCCAACCAAGCCCCCTATGCCCGCTGCGTACATCTCGGCGTCAGCGGTAGTGGACCGGACTCGCCCGAAGGCGAGGTTGCCCATGCCTGTCCCCCAGTACCCGTCGAGGAAGATGCGTGCCGCCCAGGGTCCCTCATAGCTGGTGACATAACCCCCAGCGATGTAGTTACCGGGCCCACGTGCTTCGGCAGTGGCGTAGGCATCAACACCGCTGGCATAGACGTAGGTGCCCGCGATGGTGGCGAGTAGATCGGAAAGCACCAAAGCGGTGCCATCTGCGCCTGCTGCCGCAGCACCGCCAAAAATCTTTTCTTGCCACCCACCGCCGAGCAAGACCTCGGCCGTAGCAGCCAGGCCGTAGGACATGGCCGAGCCGATCAGCATACCGCCGCCCGTCTGTCCCGTGCTGATCAGCGCGTCACCACCGCCGTTCTCGGAATAGAACACTAGCAGCGGTGCAACGTCGTAGCGTTCGTACGTGACGGTGCCGTCCGCAGCGAAGAAGTCGAC
>Ga0105103_10000015_pt1 | contig 72095 bp, 82 predicted proteins | sample PPLLaktember2015_2_FD_79107 | JGI IMG/M metagenome (GOLD analysis project Ga0105103, IMG submission 79107) | Freshwater sediment microbial communities from Prairie Pothole Lake near Jamestown, North Dakota, USA - PPLs Lake P7 Core (6) Depth... | ecosystem: Environmental > Aquatic > Freshwater >...
AGATGACAGCGGGCTGGTGCTCCGCGATGGCAGCCAGCAGCGCGTTGGTGTCGAGCGTGAAGTCCGCACGCAGCGGCACGCCGACGAAGCGGCAACCGTCGAAGCGGGTCGACAGTTCATACATCGAAAAGCTCGGCCACGGCGACAGGACCGTCGCGCCGGGCCGGGCGCAGGCCTGGATCACCAGATGGATCAGTTCGTCCGAGCCGTTGCCCAGCATCAGGCGGGCGCCCATCGGCAGGCCCATCGCCTTGCCGAGCCGCTCCTTGAAGCCGCGCGGATCCGACAGCGGATACCGGTTCAGCGCCTGCCGGCCGAGGCGCTCGCCGAGTTCGCGCTGCAGAGCTTCGGGCAAAAGGAACGGGTTCTCCATCGCGTCGAGCTTGATGAAGCCGACCGCGCTCGGCACCGGGTAAGCCTCGGTCGCGCGGATGTCGTCGCGAAGCACGGCGAGGTTCGGCTTCTTGCCGATGCGCCCGTTCATCACGCTGTCCCGCGGCCAGTCAGGCGGAGTTCCGCCGACATCGCATGCGCGACCAGGTGCTCGCCGCGGGCCAGCGTGGCGGCCACCGGACCGAGCCGCTGGGCGCCGGCAGCCGAGACGTGGATGAGGTTCGATCGCTTGACGAAGTCGTAGACGCCGAGCGGCGACGAGAAGCGCGCCGTGCGGACGGTCGGCAGCACGTGGTTCGGTCCCGCGCAGTAGTCACCCAGCGACTCCGAGGAGTAGTGACCGATGAAGATCGCGCCCGCATGGCGGATCTTCGGCAGCAGCACCTCGGGATTTTCGGTGACGATCTCCATGTGCTCTGGCGCCACACGGTTGCAGAGCGCGACCGCCTCTTTGAGGTCGCGCGTAAGCACCAGTGCCCCGCGGTTCGCCAGCGAAGCCGCGATGATGTCGCGCCGCGGCTGCGCAGGCAGCAGACGCCGGATCGAGGCGGCGACGGCATCGCGCAACCCGGCATCCGGCGTCAGCAGCAGCGCCTGCGCGAGTTCATCGTGTTCGGCCTGCGAGAACAGGTCCATCGCGATCCAGTCGGGGTTGGCCTCGCCGTCGGCGATGACCAGGATCTCGGTCGGTCCCGCGATCATGTCGATACCCACGGTACCGAATACGCGGCGCTTGGCGGCAGCGACGTAGGCGTTGCCCGGCCCGACGATCTTGTCGACCGCCGGGACCGTGGCCGTCCCGTAAGCGAGCGCGGCGATGGCCTGCGCGCCGCCGATGGCGTACGCGCGCGACACGCCGCCGAGGTGCGCTGCGGCCAGCACCAGCGCATTGCGTTCGCTGTCCGGTGTCGGCACGACCATGATCAGGCGCTCGACGCCGGCGACATGCGCCGGGATCGAATTCATCAGGACCGACGACGGGTAGGCAGCCTTGCCGCCCGGCACGTAGAGGCCAGCGCTGTCGAGCGCATTGATGCGCTGGCCAGTCACCGTGCCGTCGGCTTCCCGCACCGTCCAGTCGCCCTGCATCAGGCGCGCATGCTGGTCCTGATGGAAGGCCCGGATGCGCTCGGCCGCCACCTGCAGCGCGGCGCGCTGGTCGGCCGGCAGGCCTTCGAACGCGGCGCGCATGTCCTCCTGCGAGATCTCGAGCTCGGCGACGGCCGCGGCCGACATGCGATCGAAGCGGTTCGTATATTCGAGCAGCGCGGCGTCACCGCGCGCCCGCACGTCGTCGACGATGGCATCGGCCGCGCGCTCGATCGACTTGTCGACCGCGGAGTCGACGACCACCAGGCGCGCGAACTCGGCCTCGAAGCCGGGGTCGCGCGTATCGAGCGTGCGGACGGTCATACCTGAACCGCGGCCTCGATCCGCTCGATCAGGGGCGCGATCTCGGCACGACGCGTCTTCAGCGCCGACTGGTTGACGATCAGGCGCGACGATATCGCGACAATCTCCTCGACTTCGACCAGGTTGTTGGCGCGCAGGGTTCCACCGGACGAGACGAGATCGACGATCGCGTCGGCGAGCCCGGCCAGCGGCGCAAGTTCCATCGATCCGTAGAGCTTGATCAGGTCGACATGCACGCCCTTGGCCGCAAAGTGCTCGCGCGCGGTCTGCACGTACTTGGTGGCCACGCGCAGGCGCGCGCCCCGCCGCACGGCATTGGCGTAATCGAACCCCGCAGGGACGGCGACACACAGGCGGCAGCGCGCGATGCCGAGATCGACCGGCTGGTACAGCCCGCGGTCGCCCCACTGCGCGCTGTGTTCGAGCAGCACGTCCTTGCCCGCCACGCCGAGTTCGGCCGCGCCGTACTGCACATACGTTGGAACGTCGGAGGCGCGCACCACCACCACCCGCACGTTCGGATCCTGCGTGCCGATGATCAGCTTGCGCGAAGACTCGGGATCCTCGAGCGGCGCCAGGCCGGCCGCGGCCAGCAGCGGCCGCGACTCATCGAAGATCCGTCCTTTCGACAGCGCAAGTGTGATCACGAGAACCTCGGCCCGGCCGTCTACTTCACGCGGTCGATGCGGGCGCCCACCGACGCCAGCTTCGCTTCCATCGCTTCGTAGCCACGGTCCAGATGGTATATGCGATCGATCAGCGTCTCGCCCTCGGCCACCAATGCCGCGACGACCAGGCTGGCTGATGCGCGGAGGTCGGTGGCCATCACCGGCGCGCCGGCCAGGCGGGGCACACCCTGCACGACCGCCGTATTGCCTTCGACAGCGATATTGGCGCCGAGCCGCTGCAGTTCGGGCACGTGCATGAAGCGGTTCTCGAAGATCGTCTCGGTAATGCGGCCGACGCCGTCGGCGATGGCGTCGAGCGCCATGAACTGGGCCTGCATGTCGGTCGGGAACGCCGGATAGGGCGAGGTGCGCAGGCTGACCGCCCGTGGCCGGCCGTGCATGCGGACCCGGATCGCGTCGGCCGCACAGTCGAGCTCGGCACCGGCCTCCCGCAACTTGACGAGCACGGCGTCGAGGGTCGACGGTGCGGCCTGCCGCAGCATCACGTCGCCACCCGCTGCAGCGACCGCACACAGGAACGTGCCGGTTTCGATACGGTCCGGCATCACGCGATGGCGCGCACCGTGCAGCTTCTCCACGCCCTGCACGACGATGCGGTCGCTGCCGGCGCCAGCCACGCGCGCGCCCATCGCGTTCAGGGCGTTCGCGAGATCGACCACCTCGGGCTCGCGGGCGGCGTTCTCGATGACGGTCTCGCCGTCGGCCAGTGTGGCGGCCATCATCAGGTTCTCGGTCCCGGTGACCGTGACCATGTCGGTGACGATGCGCGCGCCTGTCAGGCGCGACGCTTCGGCGATCAGATAGCCGCCCTCGACACGAATGCGCGCACCCAGCAATTCCAGGCCCTTGATGTGCTGGTCGACGGGCCGCGCGCCGATGGCGCATCCGCCTGGCAGGCTGACGCGCGCGCGGCCGCAGCGCGCAACCAGCGGCCCAAGCACGAGGATCGATGCGCGCATCGTCTTGACGAGCTCGTACGGTGCTTCGGTGTGCGTCACGGCGTCAGCGTGCAACCGTACCGTCGCGCCCTCGCGGTCCGCGGTCACTCCCATCTGGCGGAGGAGCTTCAGCGTGGTGACCACGTCCTGCAGCTGCGGAACGTTCTCCACGACCAGTTCATCGGCGGTCAGCAGCGACGCACACAGGATCGGTAGGGCAGCATTCTTGGCGCCCGAGATCCTGATCTCGCCTTCGAGCGGCACGCCGCCGCGGATCTTCAGTTTGTCCATGGGTACAGGCGACGTCGCGGGCGGGCCGCGGAAGACCACCGGTCGGGTGATGCGCAGCGGGCGCCCGCGGGAATCGGCAACAGGGTCAAGCATGGCGGCGCTCCTTCGGCGAGGTCCGCACGGTGCGGACTGTGCCGAAGGGTGGGCGCCGGGGTTGAAGCGACCGCGAAGCGCCCGTGAAGAAGCGATGAAACGCGCCTGCACAGGTTCATCCCTGCGCCCCGTGCTCGGCCGGCGTCAGCGTGCGCATCGACAGCGCATGGACCTCCGCCCGCATGCGATCACCCAGCGCGGCATAGACGAGCTGGTGGCGCGCCACGCGCGACTTGCCCTCGAATGCGGGGCTGACGATCAACGCACTGAAGTGCCGGCCATCGCCCTCGACCTCAAGCACGCTGCATTGCAGGCCGGCGGCGATGTAGCGCCGGACGTCTTCGGGCGTCGGTTCCATCAGTTCCTCAGCTTGTAGCCACGCGCCAGCATGCGCAGCGCCACGGCGGCGGTCAGCAGCAGGGCCACGACCACGATGACCAGGCTCAGCCAGGGCGACACGTCGGACTGCGCGAAGAAGCCGTAGCGGAAGCCGTCGATCATGTAGAAAAAGGGATTCAGGTGCGACACGCCCTGCCAGAACGGCGGCAGGCCGTGCACCGAGTAAAACACGCCGGACAGGAATGTGGCCGGCATCACGACAAAGTTCTGGAAGGCGGCGAGCTGGTCGAACTTGTCGGCCCAGATGCCGGCGATGACGCCCAGCGAACCGAGCATCGCGCTGCCCAGCAGCACGAAGACCAGGATCCAGTGCGGCGCCTTGAAGCCGGGCGGCCCAAACCACACCGCGACCACGAAGACCCCGAGACCGACGACGAGCCCGCGCACCATCGAGGCCAGCACATAAGCGCCGAAGAGCTGCCAGTGCGAAAACGGCGGCAGCAGGATGAACACGAGGCTGCCCATGATCTTCGACTGGATCAGGCTCGACGACGAATTGGCGAAGGCGTTCTGGAGCACCGACATCATGACGAGCCCGGGAATCAGGAACGCGGCATAGCTCACGCCGGGAAACGCCTCGACATGCTCGGCCAGCACCTGGCCGAAGACCAGCAGGTAGAGCACGGCCGTCAGCACCGGTGCGGCGATGGTCTGGAAGCTCACCTTCCAGAACCGCAGCATCTCCTTGGTGAGCAGGGTGCGAAACGCCACCGCCCGCGACGACGTTGCGGCCGGTACAGTCTTCGCCTCGAGCGGCACTGCGCTCACGCCCGCGCTCCCGCGCTCATTGCCGCGGACGGCTGGTCCGCCACCAGCTGCAGGAAGACATCCTCGAGGTCGGCACGTCCGACTTCCAGGTCCTCGACGCCGCAGCCGGCGGCAGCGCAGTCGGCCAGCACACGACCGACATCGGCGGCCTGCGCCAGACGCAGCGTCAGCAGTCCGTCACGTTCCTCGATCTTGTGCGCCAGCACCGATGCGGGGGGACTGCCCAGCGGGCGCAAAGTCAGTTGCAGTCCTGCGATACGGCCCAGCAGCGCCCGTGTCGTGTCCAGCGCGACGATGCGGCCGGCCTTGAGCATTGCGATCCGCTCGCACAATGCCTGCGCCTCTTCCAGGTAGTGCGTGGTCAGCACGATCGTATGGCCTTCGCGATTCAGGCGCCGGATGAAAGCCCACAGCGTCTGCCGCAGTTCGACATCGACGCCCGCGGTCGGCTCGTCGAGCACGATCACCGGCGGTTTGTGCACCAGCGCCTGCGCCACCAGCAGGCGTCGTTTCATGCCGCCCGAAAGTGCGCGTGTGTTGGTCGCCGCCTTGGCGGTGAGGCCCAGGTTTTCCAGTACTTCGTCGATCCAGGCGCCATTTTCCTGCAGGCCGAAGTAGCCGGACTGGAACGTCAGCGTTTCTCGCACCGTAAAGAACGGATCGAACGCCAGTTCCTGCGGTACGACTCCCACCGACAACCGCGCCGCGCGAAAGTCGTCGACGACGTCATGGCCCATGATGGCAACACGACCGCTGTTCGCCCGCACCAGGCCGGCGATGATCGAGATCAGTGTCGTCTTGCCGGCACCGTTCGGGCCGAGCAGGCCGAAGAATTCGCCGCGCTCGATGGCGAGGTCGACGTTATCCAGCGCCAGCACGGAGCCGTAGCGCTTGGACACGGAATTGACCTGGATGGCGGCAGTCACGGGCGGGCGCCGACATGCACGGAAGGCATGCCGGCGGGAGAAAGGGGATTATAGGAGCCTGGCCTCTATGGCCTGGACGTGGCGACGGGCAGCAGCTCACCGACCCCATAGACGCCCGCGAGGCTGACCAGGCCCGCTGGCAGCCCGATCACGTTCAGCGTGAGGCCGCGTTCGCGCGCCACGCGCTGCCATTCGAGCAGCACCGCGACCGCTGAGGAGTCGCAGCGGGCCACGCCGGACAGGTCGAACTCCACGTCACCGCGCTCGATCGCCGCGCGCCCCAATGCCGCAACTTCGGCGGCGTTGGCCATACCGATGTCGTCGACCTCGATGCGCACGTGCGTCACGCCTTCTTGGAGGTGTCGAGCGCACGGTTGCGCTCGGTCAGCGACTTGATCAGCCCATCGACACCGCCCGCACTGATCTCGCTGGCAAATTGCGTCTTGTAGTTCTCGACCAGCCAGACGCCCAGCACGTTGACGTCGTAGATCTTCCAGGCGGAGTTCTGCTTCTCCAGTCGGTAATCGAGCTGGATCGCCTCGCCGCGCGACGGAACGACGCTGGTGCGCACCAGGACGTCGGTGTCGGTCGCCTGGGCGCGATAAGGACGCATCTGGACCTGATGATCCTTCACCTGCGAAAGCGCCCCGCTGTAGGTGCGTACCAGCAGCGTGCGGAACTCGCGCGTCAGCGCGGCGCGCTGCTCCGGAGTCGCGCTGCGCCAGCCGCGGCCCACCGCCAGCTGCGTCATCTTCTGAAAGTCGACGTACGGGAGGATCTTCTCGTCGACCAGCTTCTGGACCCGCGCCACGTCGCCCGAGGCGATCGCCTTGTCGGCCTTGATCGTCTCGAGAACGGTGGTCGTCAGGTCGCGCACGAGGACGTCGGGGGCGGCATCCGGTGCCTGCGCGAGCGCGCCGGCAGACGCCAGCGCGGCAATCGAAACAAGGAAGGCTCGCAGACTTCGAAGTAGCAGCATCGTGGCGGTCTCGCAGGAAGTTCAGGTGTCAGACACGGTCGGTGGCACGGCGTTCAACGCCCGCGCCGATTCGCCTAGGGAAGCTTAGCGGACGGGTCGGTCGACTGGCTTTGCTCCGGCCCGGTCGTGGCCGGTCCGGTGATCGCGGGCTCGGCGGGCGGTTTCTGCGACGCAGCCTCGTCCCCGTCGTCGGTCTCAGGCTCGCGCGGCGGGTTCCCGTCATACACAAGGCTGCGGCGGCGCTGCAGATAGCCGTCCCGGATGAAGCTGTACCTGTCGAGAGCAGCCTCGCTGATCAGCCGGTCCGCCGGCAGCAGTTCGGCCCGCTCGTTGACGATCCGCAGGGCGAGGATGCTGTATTCGACCCCGGGGTAGTCGATGTAGAAGTTGAGGTCCAGGAACGGCTCGACGGCGAGTATGCCGACCGCGTCGCGCACGCTGCTTGGGCCCAGCACCGGCAGCACCACGAACGGTCCGGGCCCGAAGCCCCACACGCCGAGCGTCTGGCCGAAGTCCTCGCGGTGGCGCTCCAGCCCCAGGTCCGTGGCGGGATCGAAACAGCCGACGAGGCCGAACGTCGTGTTGACCAGGAATCGCCCGACGTCGGAGACCGCTTCGTCCGGCTTGCCCTGCAGTGCATTGTTGATGGCGGTCGACGGCCCCCGCAGGTTGGAAAATGCGTTGGAAAAGCACTCGCGCACGCCGTCGGGGAGCTTGGCGTACAACTCGGCCACCGGTTTCAGGACCGCCGCGTCCAGGCCCTCGTTGAAGGCGAACACATTGCGGTTGACCTTTTCCCACGGGTCGCGCGGATCCTGCCCTGCATTGGGGGGCAACGTGGCACAGCCGGTCGCGCCGAGCACGAGCAGCAACGCCGACGCGCGCCACAGGTGGCGCAGGCTGTTTCGCAGGGAATCACCGTTGCACTGCATCGCTCGTTCCGGCTGTCCTATTTCTTCTCCGAACCACTCTCGGCGGCGCGGTTATAAAGGAACTGCCCAATCAGGTTCTCGAGCACGACGGCCGACTGCGTCATCTTGATCTGGTCGCCGCCCGTCAGGTTCTTGTCCGATCCGCCGGGCTCGAGGCCGATGTACTGGTCTCCGAGCAGTCCCGAGGTCAGGATCTTCGCCGACGTGTCACTCGGGAACTTCACCCGGCTGTCGACTTCGATCGTCACGAGCCCCTGGAAGCTTTGCGGATCGAGCGCGATCGAGGTCACGCGCCCTACCGTCACGCCGGCACTCTTGACCGGTGCCCGCACCTTGAGGCCGCCGATGTTGTCGAACTTGGCAGTCAGCGCGTAGGTCGAACCGACGCTGAAGCTGGCGAGGTTCGCCGCCTTCAGTGCGAGGAAGACCACCGCGAGCATTCCGAGCAGCACGAACACGCCGACCAGTGTCTCAATTCCTTTGCGTCCCATCGAACGACTCCTGCCTAATCCTGCACTGAGCTGCTAACCCGGCGTGCTGAACATCAGCGCCGTCAACACGAAATCCAATCCGAGTACCGCCAGCGACGAGATGACGACCGTCCGGGTCGTCGCCTGTGCCACGCCTTCGGGCGTGGCCTGCGCCTCGTAACCCTGGTACAGCGCCACGAACGTGCAGGCGATGCCGAACACCACGCTCTTGACGATGCCGTTGCCGACGTCGTCCCAGACGTCGACGCCGCTTTGCATCTGTGACCAGAAGGCACCGGGGTCGATGCCGATCATCTGCACGCCCACGACATAGCCGCCGAGAATGCCGACCGCCGAGAAAATCGCCGCCAGCAGCGGCATTGCGATCACACCGGCGACGAAACGCGGCGCGAGCACGCGTGACTTCGGGTCGACGGCCATCATTTCCATGGCGGCGAGCTGCTCGCCTGCCTTCATCAGGCCGATCTCCGCGGTCAGCGATGTCCCCGCGCGCCCGGCATACAGGAGGCCGGTCACCACTGGACCCAGCTCACGCACCAGTGACAGCGCCACCAGCAGACCCAACGACTCGGCCGCACCGTAGCGCGAGAGCGTGTAATAGCCCTGCAGGGCCAGCACGAAACCGACCGCGAGGCCCGAGGCCGCGATGATGACGAGCGAGTAGTTGCCGATCGCGTGCACCTGCGCTGCCGTCAGGTGCGGGCGCCCAAGCGCCGCCGGGATGTTCTTCACCAGTTCAGCGAAGAAGAACGCGCTGTGACCCAGGCCGCGCAGCACCTCCAGCGCCCGACGCCCCAGCGACGGGAGAAACTCGGCTGTCGTCATGTACGCAGCCCCAGGTCTTCGGCATAGGTGCGGGCCGGATAGTGGAACTTCACCGGGCCGTCGGGCTCACCCAGGATGAACTGGCGCACTTCCGGGTCATCCGAGGCCTGGACTTCGGCGGGCGTGCCATGTCCCACGATCCGGCCGCCCGAAATCACGTAGACGTAGTCGCTGATCAGGAAACACTCGTGGACGTCGTGCGAAACGACGAGCGACGTCGCGCCGGTCGCGTCGTTCAGGCGCCGGATCAGGTTGGCCGCCACTCCCAGCGAAATCGGATCGAGCCCGGCGAAGGGCTCGTCATACATGATGAGATCCGGGTCGAGCGCGATCGCGCGCGCGAGCGCCACCCGTCGCGCCATTCCGCCGGACAGATCCGCCGGCTTCAACTGCGCTGCGCCGCGCAGGCCGACGGCGTTGAGCTTCATCAGGACCAGGTCGCGGATCATTTCCTCGGGCAGCGGCGTGTGCTCGCGCAACGGAAACGCCACGTTGTCGAACACGGTCAGGTCGGTGAAGAGCGCCCCGAACTGGAACAGCATGCCGAGCCGGCGCCGCAGCGCATACAGCGAATCGCGATCGCGCGGATCGACCGGTGCGCCATCGAAGGTGACCGTGCCGCGCTGCGGTGTCAGCACGCCACCGATGAGTCGCAGCAGTGTCGTCTTGCCGCAGCCGGACCCACCCATGATGGCGATGACCTTGCCGCGCGGGAACGCCATCGAGACGTCCGCGAGTATGACCCGCTGGTCATACCCGAACGTCACATGGTCGATCGCGACGAGCGCGTCGTTCGTCATCGTCAGAGGAAACCGGGAGCGGCCCGACTGTCATGCGGCGCCCACAGCGCCGACGACAGGGCAAAGGCGGCGATTGTCGCACGGCACCCCGGCGGAAGATCGCCGCCGAGGGCGCGCCGCGGACTAGCGCAACGGGGTGATGATCCCGTTGGACACGGACACCCGGTCGCCGGGCCGGAACCCGGGTCTCTGGTAGACGCGCACCGTGCGATCGATGCCGTCCTCGAAGCGGACGCGTACATCCCACACCTGCCGGGTATCGGCCTGTCCGGCGACGGCGCTGCCCGCCATGCCACCCGCCACGCTGCCGGCCGCCGTTGCGATCGTCTGCCCGGCGCCGCCACCGATGTTGCTGCCGAGCCAACCCCCAAGGACCGCCCCGCCGATCGCGCCGACGACCTGGGTGGTCTGGTTGGCTTCGGTACTCTCGCCGATCGACTGGACAACTCCAGTGCCGGACACGCCCGCCCCTGGCGTGCTGGCGCAACCAACCAGTGTCACGGCCACCAGGGCCAGTGTCCAACGAAAGAACGCCGCCATCGCTCGCTCACTCCGGTGTGGTGTTGAGGTAGTACATCGCGGCCAGCAGCGGCCCGGGCTTGCCGAGCGGCGCCAGCCAGCGATCGAAGATCTCCTTGATCGCGCCGGATCGATAGACCTGCACGAGCCCGCGGTTGACGGCGAGGCGGAACGCCGGGTCACGGCGCATCATCAGGGCGTAAGGCTCGAACGAGAAATCGTCCTGCAACAGCGTGTACTTGATATCGCTGCGGGCCAGGATGACGTTGCCGACCAGGACCACGCGGTCAGCGGCATAGCCGTCGATGCGCTTGTCGTTCAGCGCCGCCAGCGCCTCGGTTTCGTCCTTTACGTTGACCACGCGCGCATCGATCAGCTTTTCCTTCAGCGCCGCTCTCAGGCTGGTCTCGGTCGTCGTACCGGGCTTCACCCCGACCGTCTTGCCGGCGAGGTCCGACAGCCGACCCAGCTTGGACTCCGCCAGTACCAGTACGGCACCGCCATCGACGAAGGTCATGTTCGAAAAGTCAACTCGCTCCTGACGGCCCAGGGTCACCGTTGTGTTGCCGCACTCGAGGTCGATCGCGCCGCTCGTGACCTGATCGAAGCGATTGGCCGACGTGACCGGCACCCACTTGACCGCAAGGCTGCCGCCCAGCGTGCGCTCGATGCTCGCGGCGACGCGCTTGCACAGATCGACCGTGTACCCGGCCGGCTGCCCATCGGGACCGGTAAAGGAAAACGGCGGAGAGTCGGTCCGGAAGCCCAGCGTGATGGTCTTCGAATCCCGGATCTTCTTCAGCGTATCGGCCGTCTGTGCCTGGGTTCCAAAGGCAAGCAGCAGACCGAAAAGCGCAAGCAGCAGTTTTGACATCGCTTCGACCTTTCGCATTGTTCTTGTCGGGCCGCCACACTGACGGCCGGGGCCGAAGCGTACCAGCGGACGATCAACTTCTCGTGGAACGCCGCTCACGCCGCGCCAAGCCAAGCGAACGCAGTTCCTCGTCGTCGTCCGCGACCGTGAAGAAAGCCTCAAGCACGGACGGCGCAATCGGCCGCGCTCGTCCGCTCGCCAGATCGACAAAGGCCCAGATCGTCTCACCGCGCGCCACGAGCTTGCGCTGGCGCAGCACCGCGTAGCGGCGCAGGCAGTTGCTTCCGTCCCAGCGGGTGATCCACGTGTAGATGTCGAGTGGGTCTCCCGCGTGCGCAGGCCGCAGGTACTCGACGAAGTGCGAGGCGGCGAACCACGCCGTCTGGTCGGCGAAGTAACGCTCCATTGGCCAGCCCTGCGCGTTGGAGTGCTCGACGGCGACCTCTTCCATCCAGCGCAGGTATTCGCGGTTGTTGACGTGACCTACCGCGTCAATCGACTCGGGCCCGACCACCAGTGGCTTGTGGTAGATGCGCGGCATGGCACGAGCTTAACGCGCCACGAAAGAGCGGCGCGCCTGCCCACGCGAGGTCCCGCGGACCCGCCACCGGCTCATGGCCGTGCGCGCCTCGCCGTAGCGCCTGAATCGAGGCCTGCACCGATGCGTGCATTGACAGGGCTGAGCCCGGCCGGGCCCGGCCCCCAATGTCAACACCGGCGGACGGCTTACCGAGCCTGCAGCGAGTACAGGTAGTCGACCAGCGCCAGAATGCGCGCCCGCACGAACTGCTCGGAGTTGAAGGCAAAGCCGCCGTAATAGGAGGCTGCCTTTTCCGTGTATGTCGTGCCCCAGATCGGCATGTTGCGCGGGCCGTGGCCCTTGAGGGCCTGCCGTCCGTCGATGATTTCGATCATGCGATCTGCCGGAAAGACGCCGCCGTTGCGCTTGGCGATCGTCGTCAGGTCAGGAACGGGCAGCTTCAGGTACTGGGCGAAGTACCCGTCGCCCTTGCCAGCCACTCCGTGACAGGCGACGCAGTTCGACTCGTATTCCTGTTTGCCGAGTTCGCTGCGCGCCTCCGCCCAGGCCGAGCCGGCAAACGCCGCGCCGATCGCCGCGGCAATGAGTATCGGTGCAGTTCTTGTAAGTCTCATCTTGGTTCTCCACAAACCGACTACTTGTGTCCATCCAGCTTGCCAACTGTTGCCTTTTCAACCTAGCCAGACGCATCCAGTCCGGATTGATGAGCAACAACCCTGCGGCATTACGTAGTCGGCGGAGGCCTCGCCGAGGCGCTGTTTGCGACTCGCGAGCAAGAACGCGGCAGCCGTACTGGCTACCGCGCTCCTGCGTGCATTGGCATGGACGTCATCGCGCGCCAGCCCGCCTGCGCACCGCCCCGAGGACGCCCGCAAGGGCGAGCAGCGCCAGCATCGGATCGAACGCCGACCCGGTGCGCGCGGCGGTGCATCCGCCGCCACCGCCACTGGACTGCGCGTCGGACGGTGGCGTCACCGCCGTCGGTGGCGTGGTCGAAGGCGGCGTTGTGGACGGCGGTGTCGTTGACGGTGGCTGCGGCGGCGGTTGCACCGGCGGAGGCATCGGCACCGGCGGCAGCGCTGACAGCGGTGGCGTGACGCTGAGCGTGACGGCCGCCGTGTTGTCGGCCGCATCCGCGTCGGGCTCCCCGCTCGTCACTTTCGCATCGACGACGTAAGTGCCCTCGGTTCCGCCGGTCACCGTCAGCGAAATCATCCGGCCATTGCTCGCCGCGATCGTGGGAAGCTCGCATCGGAACGTCGAACCACTGATCGCGCAAGCACTGGGCTCGCTGATACCCACCGGGGTCAGACCGGCCGGCAGCGCGCCGCTGAGCACGACCTTGCTGGCTTCGCCCGCGCCCCGGTTCAGCACGTTCAGATTGACTGTGAGCTGGCTGTAAGCCGGAAACGAGGCGTTGGCGGCTGTCACCCGGAGGTCAGGGAGTTGAAACGGCGCCCCGGTCGCAAACATCGCATCCTTCGTGTTCGAATCTCCGAGGGTCTGCTCGCCCATCCACAACACCGTGACCGAACTGCCGTCGGGGCTCGGTCGCAGCTGGGCTTCGGACTGCCCCCCGGTCGTTGATGACACCGGCATAAACGGCTCGAAGGTCGCGCCCTGGTCGAGCGAACGCGAGACATAGACCCGTCCCGATTCGGCGACGAGCTTGTTGCTCTCCGTGGCGTAGGACACAAAGAGGACATTCGGGTTCTGCGTGTCGCCCGCATCCGGTTTGCCGGTGAGCGGGTTCACGATCGTTCCCGGCGTCGGCACCATGCGCGGCTCGACGACCGTGACTGCCGCCGAGTCGATGCGCGACAGATTGAGTGCCGGACTCCAGCTCCCGGCCGCTCCGTCCTTCGTGGACCGCGTGATGAAGAGGTTGTAGTTCGCTGTCGGAACGGCTGTCTTCTCCGGATTTGCCGCGTCCATGTTGGGCGTCAGGTCGTAAGCGAGGCCGATGAAGCTGCCTCGCACGACGGCTCGATGAGCGTTGGCGTTGCCGCCGAATCGGGCCACGTCGGTCATGTTCTGCGGCGTGTCCGCCAGGATGTCGCTGGGCAGGAATCCGGTCGATCCCGGCCGCGCAATCGGATCCACCAGACCGCGCCGGACGATGATGTCCGACGGCGCCGCCGGGGTGACAAATGGCGTCTCGCGCCACAACAGCACCGTTCGCAGAGGCGACGTCCCCGCCGTAGCGGCTCCCTGAAGGAAGAACCGCACCCGCCGGGCGTTCTTCTTTACATCGCTGACGATGGTGCCCGCGGAATTCGCGTCGTGAGCGGTGTACAGGAATGAGTGGTAAACGATGCACTTGCCCGTTGCGCCACCCGGACAGGCCGTTTCTTCGTAGGCCAGCACAGCGGTCGAGCCGCTGACCTGCAGGTTGGGGCGCGATGCTCCGGGCTCACCGGTGCCCAGCACGTTGTTGTCGCTCAGCTGGGCAATGTTCGCCCGCAGCGTCACACCATTCGGATTCGGCGCATGCGTGTACCAGATGTTGGTTCCGCCGGTCACGTGGGAGCCCATGCCGCCATCGCCGCGGCCTTCGCCTTCGCCCGGCTGCAATCCCGCGGGATCCTCCTGCCAGGCCATCGCGAACGCGGTTCCCGTGGAGTTGCCGGAAATCAACTCGTTGATCGCATCGCGCTCGCCGTTGGTGAGCTGATGCACATCCCACGAGGTCAGTGTCGGATCGACGGTCGTTGCCACCCAGACGCAATGAAACGGCCGGTCAGGTTTGAGATCGCCGTCGAAGTCTCCGGCGCCCTGGTCCGGGTTGGTGTAGCTCCCGGCGTTGTTCGCGGCCGCTGGATTTTGCGGGCAGTAAGCACTGTTCCACGTGATCACGACTGACGGGCCGGATGTCACGGGTGGCGCGAAGATCGTGGGCTTCTCGTTGTCCGCGACAAAACCCAGCGTGCCCTTCGTGGTGATGCTCTGCCCCCCCGTCGGTGCACCGGCCGCATCGCGGGACAACAGCAACGGATCCGACCATGTTGCGCCCTCGTCGAATGAAAACCGGGCAAACACGTTTTGCTGGCCGACGGGGCCGTCGCCGTACGTGAATAGCCAGACCTTCTTGAATACGCCGCCATGGAGGTACGCGAGGCGCACCAGCTTGGCTTTCTCGGTCGGGGTCGGCGTGCGACTGACGTCGACTTCCGGACCGAACCGCACGGCGGTCGCGGCGTAGACCGCCAACGCAGCCGCGCACAGCCCAACCGCCGCTCCGATCCTGATTCCTCTCGTCATGATGCTTCCCCTTGATTGCGTTCGAGCGGCCAGCGGCCGTCGGGATGCCCCGCGCATGCGCCTGCTTGCGTCGACTTCGACCCGAGCTGCGCGCCTGCCGCGCCGGTCAAGGCACTTTGCGCGGCCGCGTCGAACTCCGGTCCGCGTGCGACGATCGCGCCATGCCAAGACATCCTGACGATCCGCCAGCCGTTTCCTTGCGCGAGGAGCTCGGCATGGTCCGGCCCCAACCGGGCTGGTGGGCATGGCTCCCCGACACGCACTTCGTCGCGGCCGTGCTGGCCGCCGTCCCGGTTCTGTTCCTGCTGGGCCTGACGCTGGGCAGTCGCATGCAACCGGTCGAGGGCTGGAGTGCCTGGATCTCCTTCGTGGCTCTGCGGCCGATCGCCGAGGAACTGGTGTTCCGCGGCGTGATCCAGGGACACCTGCTGCAGCGGACATCCGCCCGCAGGCTTGGTCCCGTCACGCACGCGAATCTGTGGACGACAGCAGGCTTCGTCGCACTGCATTTCGCGGCCCAACCTCCGGGCTGGGCTCTGGCCGTAGCGTTGCCCTCTTTGGTGTTCGGCCACATGCGGGAACGGTCTGGCAGTGTGGTCCCCGCCATCGCGCTGCATGCTTTCTATAACGCGGCATTCGCCGTCGTGTCGTCGTGGGTTCATCCATGAGCCCCCGGCGGGGCGGGTGGCCACGTCCGAGTCGCCCTTCGGTCGATCCGATGAAAGAAATGGCCCCATCCACCAACCGGCGAATGGGGCCAGCCATGCGGCAGAACTTTCCGGCCCGGCGCACGACCGGGAATTCCGCCCCGATCGTGCCGCCGTGCCCATACGTCCCGCTACCAAGATGCTCAGTTCACGGTGATGACGACCGACGTGCTCAATCCGTCAGCCGACAGCGTGGCACCTGCATCCGACTTGTTCACCATCTTGATGTGGTTCGGAACCTTCACCGTGCCGACTGTGGCTTCAGGATCCAGGCTGAACGTGATCCGATACTGTCCAGTCTTCTGCGGGATGCCGGTCACCTGCGTCATGAAGAAGTTCTTGCCGTAGACGATCAGGCCCGCCTGATTCAGCTCGGCCGCGTAGGCCGTGTCATTGGTGCGCCCACCGCCCTCGACCGTCGTGCCGAATCCCTCGTAGACCGCCTTGTTGTAGAGCACCGCCTCGACGCTTCCATCCGCGGCGAGCTTTTCGACCTTCAGCCGTCCGTTGATCGCAAAGACGTTCCGCGCCGCAGAGGCGTAGGTCGACTTGTCCGTGCCCCGCAGTTCAGTGATTCCCGAACCGGACAGAAGCGCCATCTTGTAAGCCGTCATCGTGTCGGTGACGCTGGGAATGGTCGCGTCCTGCAGCAGGATCGTCTCGATGCGGACCATCGACTGCACCGTATAGGACTTGCTCAGCAGCGCGTCACCCCAATCGACGATCACTTCCATCGTCGGGCTGGCATTGGTACGCCACTCAGCTTGCCACGTGCTCGCCGTCGCCTGCGGGTAGTACGTGACGCCCGCGATGGCTACGGCAGTGCTGCTGTCGAAGTTCGGGAAGGCTGTCAGTTTCTCGGTCGACAACGGCCGCAATCCGGTGTTGAAGTCGAATGTCGGCAGCGTGGCAAACGGCCCAACGCCTGGCCAGGTCCCGCTGATCTTCAGTCCACTCAGCCCGTAGCCGTCGGCGAAGACAATCGGGAACGACAGGTTGTTGCCGAAACCTTCATCGCCACCATCGTCACCGCCGCCACCACCACCGCCACCGCCGGCACGGCCGGACGCCGCCGACACCTCGCCGGAGGGCACGCTCTCGACATTCGTCAGTGTCGGCACGAATGCCGTGACGATGTAGTAGTAAGTGGTTGCGCTTGTGAGCGTCGTGTCAATGAAAGGAGCGGTCACGTTGGCGAACTTGGTGACCTTCGTGGGATCCTTCATGTACGTCGCCACGCCGGGCTGCAGCCCTCGGTAGAGGTTGTAGCCAAGCTGGATCGGCGCCGTCGACGACGGATAGTTCGGTACATCAAACCACTGCACGGCGATCTCGAGTGCATCCTTCGCAGCGACGGCCGACAGGCCGAGCGGTGCCGGCGGCGGAGCAGGCAGCGGCCGCGCTGACTGTTCGGCCGACAGGGCGCTTTCACCCGCCATACCGGTGGCGCTGACCTTGTAGTAGTACGTGTCGCCGTTCGTCAGCCCAGTGTGCGCAAAGCTTGTCGCGGCCACGCCCGGGATCTTCGTGACGCCGGCCCCACCCGCAGCGATTCCAGCGGACTTCGACCAGTAGACGTTGTAGGAAGTCGCGTCCAGCACGGGCGACCAGGACAGCTGCACCTGCATGTCGCCACTCGTCGCCGCCACATTCATCGGTGGCCCCGGTTGGGGCGGCATTGGCGTGGCAGAGGACTCGATTGAAGGCTTGCTTTCGCCGCCTGACTTGACTGCCGTGACGACATAGAAGTACTTGTCGCCGTTCGTCAGGCCGATGTGCGAATAGCTGGTGGTCGTGATCTTGTCGATCTTTGTCACCCCCGCTGCACCTGGCACCACGGGTGACGCTTTCGACCAATGGACGTTGTACGAGTCCGCGCCAGAAACGGGTGCCCAGGCAAGCGTGACCACCTTGTCTCCGGCCGTGGCATTCAGCGATGCTGGCGCCGACGGTCCGGGTGCGACCGGCGCAGCACCGACTGCTGACGACAGCTCGCTCTCGCCGGCCGCATTGACGGCGGTGACGGCGTAGTAGATCAGCTTGCCGTTCGTAAGCCCCGTGTGTTTATAGGGTGAAACGGCGTTCGGAATGGCCGTCGCCGTCGACTTCGACAGCGGGCTCGTTTCGGACCAGTACAACGTGTAGGAGGTCGCCGATACAACCGCCGGCCACTGCACGATGTTGAACTGGTCGTCTGGCACGACCGACACTGCGGTCGGCGCTGCCGGCACCGTCGTCACCGCCGGTGTCGTAGGTGTTGTGGGTGTCGTGCTGCTGACCGGCGTAACGCTGTCGTCCCCGCCGCAACCCACCATGACTCCGCATATGAATGCGGCTGTTAGTGCCTTGACCCAACTTTTCATGATGACTCCCTTGCTACGTGCTCTTGTCCCCTGACCACGGAAGCGAAGTGATACGCCGCTCCCGGGTTGCCATGCATTTCATTTCATCGAGATAGCCCTTAGCGACCCGACCCGCCGCCGCCGCCGCCAGAGCCGCCTCCGCCGCCAGAGCCACCGCCGCCGCCAGCGCCACCACCGCCGGCGCCGCCGCCGGCACCACTGCCACCAGCCCCACCACCGGCGCCCGCGCCGGCGCCACTACCGGCGCCAGGCCCGCTTCCAGGTCCAGGGCCTGTCTGGCCTTGCGACTGAGCTTGGGTCTGCGAACGTGACTGCTCACGAGCTTGCTGCTGCACCTGCTCGCGGGTCTGCTGTTGCGTCTGCTGTTGCGTCTGCTGACGTGCGGGCGGCTGAGTCTGCTGCTGAACCTGCTCGCGGGTCTGCTGCTGCACCTGCGTGCGTGTCTGCTGCTGCGTCTGCTCGCGGGTCTGTTGCTGGGCCTGCTGCGGCGTGCCCGGCACCGGCGCCGTCTGCCGCACCTGATCCCGTGTCTGATCGCGCGCCTGATCGCGCGACTGGTCTTGAGTCTGCGCAAACCCAGCTGTCGCTGTCATTGCGACCGCGGTGGCGAGGATCTTCAGAAGTTGCTTGCTGCGGGTCATCTCATTCTCCTTGCTGAGTAAGAGCGCTCAGGAACAACGAGATCCCTCCATCTCTGGTCGCCCTTCGCACGACAATCGAACTGCACGCATCCCATCCGGTCACTTCCCGCTGCCACCGTCATCGCCGGAGTTCGCCGACAGACCGGAGCCGCCGGCAGTCCTCGGGCCCGAAAGCGTCACACCGCGTTCGTTAGCGCGCGCCTGCATCTGCGCTTGGTGCGCACTGCGAATCTGCTCGCGCTCCTGCTCCGTGCGAGCCGCACGAACCCGCTCGCGGAACTCCGCGCGTTCCCGTTCCGTCATCAGCTGGTAGCCGTAGATGTCGCCATTGCGTGCCTGGCTGGCCGCGCCGTTGCGCACCTGCTGCTCGGTCCGATCACGGACCTGCGGCGGGGAAGCGGCCTCCGTCACTGTCTGCGCTGAAGCCAAGGCGCTGAGCGTCATCAACGCCAGGCCTACCGCTACCCCGCAACTCCTTGATCTCATCGCCATTGCCGCCATTCGCCAGTGCCATGATGGGCTGCCATCACGACTGTTCCACCCTAGGCGGTCTGTCTGAAGCGAATCTGAAGACGCACGAGATCATGCGGCTGCTTCTCGTCGAAGACGACCTCACGCTGGGCGATGCCGTGCGCGAGTTCCTGCGGTCGCAGGGGCACGTCGTCGACTGGGTGACCACAGTGGCCGACGCGCGCGCCGCATTCGAGGAAAAGTTCGACGCCATCCTGCTCGACTGGCGCCTGCCCGACGGCTCGGGCGTCGAGTGGTTGCGCCGGCTGCGGGCCAAGGGCGGTGATCACGGGCAGACGCCGGTATTGATGCTGACCGCGCGCGATGCCCTGAGCGATCGCATCGAGGGGCTCGATGCAGGCGCGGATGACTACCTGGTCAAGCCCTTCCAGCTGACGGAACTGGCCGCCAGGATCCGGGCCATCGCGCGTCGGGCGTCGGGACACGCCGGCGCAATCCTCACGCATGGCCGAATCGCACTCGACCCCGCGGCCTGCCGCGTCACGATCGAAGGATCATCGGTTGATCTGACGGCGCGCGAATATGCGCTGCTCGAGGCATTCATGCGCCGCCCGGGACGCATCGTTTCGCGCCCGATGCTGGAGGAGCTGCTCTATGGATATGAAACCGAGGTTGCGAGCAACACGGTCGAGGTCCACATCGCCAGTTTGCGCCGCAAGCTGGGTTACGACACGATCGACACCGTGCGGGGCATGGGCTACCGGCTGAAAGCGTGACGCGGATGGCCGCCGGCGCACGCCCTCCAGTGCCCTCCATACGCAAGCGGCTGCTGTGGCGGGCGCTCGCAGTCGTGCTGCTCGGCGCGGCCCTCAGCGCGATGGCGGCCGCACTGGCAGTAAGCGTGGTGGTCCGGGATGTAATGGAGTCTTCTCTTGAAGAGACGGCTCAGGCGCTGGTGGTGCTGGCCGAGCACGAAGTCGAGGTCGAAGCAATTTCGCATGGCCGCGCATTGCCCGCGCCGGCACACAGCGAAGCGATCCAGTGGCAGCTGCGCGCTCCCACCGGGCGACTGATCGCGCGCTCTCACAGTGCGCCGGACACTCCCTGGCCGGTGGCGCCACTCGTCGAGGGGCACGTACGGGCCATGGGGCTGGCCGTCTACACGATCCCGGGACAGGATCTCTGGCTGCAGGTCGCTCAGCCGCTGGCAGAGTTCGAGCACGCACAGCGCACGGCGGCGATGGCGGCCGGAGGCAGCGTGATGCTGCTCGGTCTGCTCGCGGCCGCCGCCCTTGGCTGGAGCATCCGGCATGAGCTTCGACCAATAAGCGAATTCGCGCATAACATCGAACGCGTTGGACCCGAAACCGCCGCACTCGCGGAGCCGCGGATTCCTCGCCGCGAGCTGGTTCCGGCGTACAGCGCCCTGTCTGCCCTGCTGCAGCGCCTGCAGGCCAGTCTGCGCAGCGAGCGCGCCTTTGCCGCACATGCCGCCCACTCGCTGCGCACGCCGCTGGCGGGCCTGACGGCTCAGCTCGAAGTGGCAAGTGCGAAGGCTCCGGCTGAGATCGCACATCGACTGTCGCTGGCGACCGATGCCGCACAACGACTCGCCGGTGTGGTCGATGCTTTGTTGACGATGGCCCGCACTACCGAGGGAGTCCGGTGGCGCGCCTTCGATGCGACCGAACTGGCGACCATCGCGGCGGGCCCGCGAATCGACGTGGACGCAACGCAGCTGGCGGCGGCGGGAACGCTGCTTGGCGATTCGGACCTGCTGGCGGTCGCGGTCGCCAACCTGGTTGACAATGCCGCGCGTCACGGCGCACAACGGGCTCGGGTACGCGGCACGCGCTCCAGCCAGCAGCAGTGCATTGAGATCGAAGACGACGGCCCAGGCGCATCGCCGGAGCGACTGGCGTTGATCGGCGCCGCGCTGGAGCGCTTCGAAACCAAGGGCGAGATCGATCCCGCAATTGGGCTCGGACTGACCCTCGCCGCTTCGGTGGCGCGCGCTCACCGGGGCGGCCTTTCAGTTCAAAGCAGCCCTGCAGGCCGGCGCGGCTTTGTCGCGCGACTCGAGTGGCCGACGGAGCCCCTGCAGGACAAGTAGTTCGCGGCACGCAAGTGGCCTGCCGTCACGGCGTAGCGCATCGCAACCAACGGCGACGGAACCAGAAAGAGGACCGCTGCAGGCCGCTAGTTCAGCGTTGCACTGACCTTGGCGACGCGCCGCGGCGACTTGTCGGCGGCCGCATATAGAGCCGCAAAGTGCGCGGTCTCGCTCGATGAGGCAACCGACAGTCCGGCGACGTGACGCGGCGGCGCGGCCTGATAGAGCAATTCGACATCGATCGACAGCGGCGCCCGCGCGCTGCCGGTGGCGATCGTGTACGTCAACTGGTCCCGTCCACTGCCAAAGTCGGTGTCGCTCGCTACGCCGATGGGCCGTATCTCGGGGTCCGCCACGTCGCGCGACATGCCATCGGGCAGCAGGCGATTGTCCTTCAGGTACCGCGCTGCATGCATCAGGCGCAGCGTCGTCCGGTTGCCGATGTCACCCATGACCGCCTCATACACCTGAACCTGGTCTGGCCGCTGTATGGTCTGGTAGTGTGGCTCATACTCGGTATCAAGCCCGATGATTTCGCCCCGCGCATCAGCGGCGCCGGACTCAAAGACCACCGCCCCCGCAGCATCCACCACTTTCACGTGCAGCCACAGGCGCCGGTTCGGGTATCCGGTCGGCAGCTTGTGTCCCGTCAGGTTGGTCACCGTCACATCGACGTCCAAAGAGGCGGCGCTGCGACACGCGTTCAACGCAAGGGTTGCCGTATTCCTGACCAGGGCGTTTTCGGTGCGGGCGCTTGCCGCCTCGAAATTGCCGGGCTCGGCAATCAACTGCAGGGAGTTCGCCGCGGCACGATCCTGCCGCAGGATGCCCAGCATGAAGACGTTGCCTCCGACCAGGTGATGCTTGCCGAACGGCACTTGACTGCGCGCAGGGCCGAGATTCGACAGGCGCATGGCACCCGCACCCGTCGGAAGATGACACCCCTGGCACGACATCTTCTGCGCAATGCTGCTGACGAGCCACTCCTTGTACGGCATCTGTTCGGGGAAGACCACCCCGCTGGGCTGCTGCGTCGCCGGGTCGACCGCCTCGGTGCGCAGGGTGTGGCACGCAGCGCACAGCCTGCTTTCGCGTACATGAGCAGCGTAGGTCGGCGTCATCGATACACGGTTGACCATGGGATTGACCGCGACGTCCGTAAATGGGCCATATACGCGCCGGGCCGATCCGGCCTCGTCACCGACGATGAAGTTGCCCGAGTACGTCGCATCGCTCCCGAGCCCCGTCGCTTCGATCCGATGGCACAGGGAACACGAGACACCATCACGTCCGAGTTCACTGGCATACAACTCCGTGAGGCCGAACACCGCACCCTTCCGGCGGGCTTCATACGACGCCATCGGCGCATGGCAAGTGAGGCACTTCTGCTGGACCGCCGACGGATCGGCGATGACCGTCATTTCCGCTCTCAATGCTGCCAGGAAGTACGGGTCGCGCGCGGCATTGGCCATCATCGTGCCGGCCCAGTCGTTGACGATGCCAACCGCCTCGCCGCTCGTCAGGTCGACATTCGTGGCGGGGTTCGTGGTGGTGTCGGTGCGATGGCACGCCGCACAGGCGCCGGAGCCGGCAAAGCGTGTCGAGGTGACAACAGCAAGGCCTGCGGGCGCCACCGCCGCAGCCACGGCAGACGCTGCCGGTGCCTCTGAGTTTGCGGCCACACATGCAGACGGCGGCATCGCTGGCGTCGTCGGCGTCGTCGGCGGCGTCGGCAGACTTGGTGACGCCGGGGGCGGTGGCGTGCCGGGTTCCGGCGAAGCGGACGTCGGTGGAAGCGGCGCTGACGTGGACGCCCCATTGCCGCCGCCACAAGCGCCGACCGCGAGTGCAAGCACTAACGCCAGACCCCGGATGCACCACAGCTCGACGGCAGACACGACCAACACCCCCAACCTCTCTCAATCCAGAATGGAAGGGCGCCGGGCGTTTGCCTAGATCAATATCAACATGGAGTGACTGCCCGGCAATACACAGGACTCGCCCGGGAACGGCTGAAGTCGCTTCGAGGTAGGCGACGTGCCTACGGGCGCACGCACTGACATGGCCTTCGCCGTGCGCACGCGTCAGCGGGCGTTCCCATGCCGCCCACGCGTTCGCGACGCGAGCGCCGGGCGATCAGGGAACATTCACCGGAGAAGTGTCGAAGTCCCCATGAGGAATTCGTCAACGGCACGGGCGCACTGACAGCCTTCACGCAACGCTCGTGGCAACGCGCGTTCCCCAGCCAGCCCACGCGCTCGCCAGGCGAGCGTCGGGCGATCCGGGAACATTCACCGGGGAAGCGTCGAAGTCCCCATGAGGAATTCGTCGACGGCACGGGCGCACTGACGGCCTTCCCGGATCGCCCACACCACCAGGCTCTGCCCACGCCGCATGTCGCCGGCCGCAAACACCTTGGGCACGTTGGTCACATAAGGGCGCGGTCCACCCTTCGTTTCCTCGGTCGCAGCGCGCGCATTGCCGCGCGCGTCCTTCTCGACGCCGAACGATTCCAGCACCGAACCCACCGGCGCCACGAATCCCATCGCAAAGAGCACGAGGTTGGCGGGCAGCTCGAACTCCGAGCCGGGCACCTCGACCATCTTCTGCGCTCCGGTCACGGGGTCCTTCTGCCACTCGACACGCGCCGCGACGAGCGCGCGCACGTTGCCCTTGCCATCGCCTTCGAAACGCTTGGTCGTCACGGCCCAGTCACGTGCCACGCCTTCTTCATGCGAGCTGGAAGTCCGCAGCTTCACCGGCCAGTACGGCCAGGTGAGCTCCTTGTTCTCCCGGGCCGGCGGCTGCGGCAGCAATTCGAACTGGGTGACGGACTTCGCGCCGTGCCGGTTGGACGTCCCGACGCAGTCCGAGCCCGTGTCGCCGCCGCCGATGACGACGACGTGCTTGCCGGTGGCAAGGATCTGCTCCCTTACCTTGTCGCCGGCGACGACCTTGTTCTGCAACGGCAGGAACTCCATTGCGAAGTGCACGCCCTTCAGTTCGCGCCCGGGCACGGCCAGGTCGCGCGGCTGCTCGGCTCCGCCGGACAGCACGACCGCATCGAACTCCTTGAGGAGCTGCTCTGGCGCGACCGTCTCCGAAGCCCAGTTCGTGACGCCACCATTGAGCTTCGATTTGCTGACGAGCATGCCGGTGCGGAACGTGACGCCTTCGGCCTCCATCTGCGCCACGCGCCGATCGATGTGTGACTTCTCCATCTTGAAGTCCGGAATGCCATAACGCAGCAGGCCGCCCACACGATCGTTCTTCTCGAACACGGTGACGTCATGGCCCACCCGCGCCAGTTGCTGCGCGGCCGCGAGGCCCGCCGGCCCGCTGCCGACCACGGCGACCTTCCTGCCGGTCTTCGCCTTCGGCAGCTGCGGAACGACCCAGCCCTCTTCCCAGCCCTTGTCGATGATCTTGTGCTCGATCGACTTGATGCCGACCGGCGCGTCGTCGATGTTCAGCGTGCAGGCCGCCTCACACGGCGCCGGACAGACTCGCCCGGTGAACTCGGGAAAGTTGTTCGTGCTGTGCAGGACATCGAGCGCACTGCGCCAGTCCTGCCGGTACACGAGGTCATTGAAGTCCGGAATGATGTTGTTGACCGGACAGCCGTTGTTGCAGAACGGGATGCCGCAATCCATGCAGCGCGCGCCCTGGATCGCCGCCTGTTCGTCACTCAGGTGGACGACGAACTCGCGCCAGTGCTGCTTGCGCGACTCGGGCGCCTCGGCGGCCTCTTCGAGCCGCTGGAATTCCATGAAACCGGTGACCTTGCCCATCGCTATCTCTTGTCGTCGTTAAGTTGTCGGTCGATGCCTCGCGGCGATCGCTCGAGGAAGTCGCGCAGCCCCGGTTCCGGAACCGCAGGGTCGCGCCGCAGCCACAGCCACGCGAGTGTCGCGTTGACATGTGCGCCGAGCACCGCGCCGGCCAGCAGCGTGCCGCCCAGCCACTGCAGCACGTCGGGCACCGGTCCCTGCGTATGCAGCCACATGTAGAGCGGTACGGAGACGGTCGCGACCAGGACCATCGCCGGCACGACCCAGGGCAGCGCGAGCAGTACGGCCGCCGTGGCAACTGCCGTGCGCAGGTCTTCTGGTGCCGTGCGCAGGTTCCACAGCAGCAGCGCCAGCGGAACGCTGAGCAGCAGCCCTGGCAGCCATCCGCGGAATGTCGCAGGCCACAGGGGAAGCGGCGCGCGCATGCAAGGTTCCCACTAGGCCGCCATGCGTTCGACGGGAGCCTGCCGCGGATTCATCTGCTTGAGTGCTCGCCGGTATTCGTGCGGGAACACCTTGACGAAGCGCGTGCGCATGCCGGCCCAGTTGTCGAGCAGCATCCGCGCCCGCAGGCTGCCGGTATAGCGGAAGTGGCTTTCGATCAGGCCCCGCAACAGGAACTCATCGGTTTCGCCCAGGTGCCAGATGGCCTCGTCGACCCGGGTTTCCTGTTCGGCCGACGGCAGCACGGGTTCGAGATCGCACATCGCCTGGTTGCACTTCGCGGTGAAGTCACCGTGCTCGTCGAACACATAGGCGATCCCGCCGGACATGCCGGCGGCGAAGTTGCGCCCCGTCGCGCCGAGGACCACGACGGTGCCCTTGGTCATGTACTCGCAGCCATGATCACCGGTGCCCTCGACCACCGCCGTGGCGCCCGAGTTGCGCACGGCGAAGCGCTCGCCGGCCACGCCGTTGAAGTAGGCCTCGCCGGCGATCGCCCCATAGAGCACCGTGTTGCCGACGATGATGTTCTCGGTGCCCGCGCCGCGGAAGTCGTTCGGGCAGCGCACGATGACGCGGCCGCCGGACAACCCCTTGCCGGTGTAGTCGTTGGCGTCGCCGACGAGATCGAGCGTGATGCCGTGCGCGAGGAAAGCGCCGAAGCTCTGACCCGCCGTTCCGTTCAGCTGGATGTGGATCGTGTCGTCGGGCAGGCCGCCATGGCCAAGCTTGCGCGCGACCAGCGACGACAGCATCGTGCCGACCGTACGGTTGATGTTGCGGATCGGCGTGATGAAGCTGACGCGCTCGCCCCGATCGAGCGCCGGCTTGCTCTGCTCGATCAGCTTGTGGTCCAGCGCCTTCGCGAGCCCGTGGTCCTGCGCCTCGACGACGCGCCGTGCGACATCCGCCGGCGTGGCCGGCCGGTAGAAGATGCGGCTGAAGTCCAGCCCCTTCGCTTTCCAGTGCTCGATGCCGCGCCGCGTGTCGAGCAGGTCAGCGCGGCCGATCAGCTCGTCAAAGGAGCGGATGCCGAGCTGCGCCATGATCTCGCGCACTTCCTCGGCGACGAAGAAGAAGTAGTTGACGACGTGCTCGGGCTGGCCCTTGAACTTGGCGCGCAGCACCGGGTCCTGCGTCGCCACACCCACCGGGCAGGTGTTCAGGTGGCACTTGCGCATCATGATGCAGCCCTCGACCACCAGCGGAGCGGTCGCGAAACCGAACTCGTCGGCGCCGAGCAGCGCACCGATGACGACGTCGCGACCGGTCTTCATCTGGCCGTCGACCTGCACCGCGATGCGCCCGCGCAGGCGGTTCAGGACCAGCGTCTGCTGCGTCTCGGCGAGGCCCAGTTCCCACGGCGTGCCAGCATGCTTGATCGACGACACCGGTGACGCACCGGTGCCGCCGTCGTGGCCGGCGATCGTCACGTGGTCGGCCTTGGCCTTGGCCACGCCGGCCGCCACCGTGCCGACGCCGACCTCGGACACGAGCTTCACGCTGATCGAAGCCTGCGGGTTGGCGTTCTTCAGGTCGTGGATCAGCTGCGCGAGGTCCTCGATCGAGTAGATGTCGTGGTGCGGCGGCGGAGAAATGAGACCGACGCCCGGCACCGAGAAGCGCAGCTTCGCGATGTATTCACTGACCTTGTGGCCCGGCAGCTGGCCGCCTTCGCCGGGCTTTGCGCCCTGCGCCATCTTGATCTGGATCTGGTCCGCACTGACGAGATACTCGGTCGTGACACCGAAGCGGCCGGACGCCACCTGCTTGATCTTCGAGCGCAGCGAGTCGCCCTCCTGCAGCGGAATGTCGACTTCGATCTGATCGCGGCCGATGACGTCGGCCAGCGTCGCGCCGGCCTTGATCGGGATGCCGCGCAGTTCCTGCTGGTAGCGCGCCGGATCCTCGCCGCCCTCCCCGGTGTTGCTCTTGCCGCCGATGCGGTTCATCGCGATCGCCAGGGTGGAGTGCGCCTCGGTCGATATCGAGCCCAGCGACATCGCGCCGGTTGCGAAGCGCCGGACGATCTCCCGCGCGGGTTCAACCTCGTCGAGCGGGATGGCCTTCTTCGGATCCAGCCGGAACTCGAAGAGCCCTCGCAACGTCATGTGGCGACGGCTCTGGTCGTTGATGATCTGCGCGTATTCCTTGTAGGTCTGGTAGTTGTTGGCGCGGGTGGAGTGCTGCAGCTTGGCGATCGCATCGGGCGTCCACATGTGCTCCTCGCCGCGCACGCGCCACTGGTACTCGCCACCGGCTTCCAGCATCCGCGCCAGGACGGGATCGTCCGAAAACGCCGCCTGGTGGGTTCGTACCGCCTCTTCCATCACCTCGAACAGTCCCAGGCCACCGACGTTGCTCGCCGTGCCGCGGAAGTACTTGTCGACGAGGTCGCGCCGCAGCCCTACCGCCTCGAAGATCTGCGCACCGCAGTACGACATGTACGTGCTGATGCCCATCTTCGACATGACCTTGTTCAGGCCCTTGCCGACCGCCTTGATGTAGTTCTTGACCGCCTTGGCGGAATCCGCCCCGTGCAGCCTTTCGAGCGTCTCGAGCGCAAGGTACGGGTGCACGGCCTCGGCGCCGTAGCCCGCCAGCAGTGCAAAGTGGTGCACCTCGCGCGCGGAGCCCGTCTCGACCACCAGTCCGGTCGACGTGCGCATGCCGACGGCAACCAGGTGCTGGTGCACGGCACTCGTCGCCAGCAGCGCCGGAATGGCGACGTACCCGGCGTCTAGCGCGCGATCGGTGACGATGAGGATGTTGTAGCCGGCCTTGACCGCGTCGACCGCCTGCGCGCACAACGACGCCAGCCGGGCCTCCACGCCCGCCTTGCCCCAGGCCAGCGGATAGCAGATGTCGAGCTCGAATGAGCGGAACTTGTTCGACGAGTAGTTCTCGATCGAACGAATCTTCGCCATGTCCTTGAAGTCGAGCACCGGCTGGCTCACCTCGAGGCGCATCTGCGGGTTGATGTTGTTGATGTCGAGCAGGTTGGGCTTCGGCCCTATGAAGCTCACCAGTGACATCACGAGCTGTTCGCGGATCGGATCGATCGGCGGGTTCGTGACCTGGGCAAAAAGCTGCTTGAAGTAGCTGTACAGCGGCTTCGTCTTGTTCGACAGCACCGGCAGCGCGGCGTCGTTGCCCATCGAGCCGATCGCTTCCTCGCCCTGCAAGGCCATCGGCTCCATCAGCAACCGGATGTCCTCCTGCGTGTAGCCGAACGCCTGCTGGCGGTCGAGCAGCGGCACCTCGAGCCTGGCGGCCGAGTCAGGCCTCTCGCCGGCGCCTACCGGCAGGTCATCGAGCTTGATGCGGATGCGCTTGATCCATTCCCTGTAGGGCTTGCTCGACGCCAGCTGCTGCTTGAGTTCAGCGTCATCGATGATGCGGCCCTGTTCGGTGTCGATCAGGAACATCTTGCCGGGCTGCAGCCGCCACTTCTTGACGATGCGGCTCTCGGGAATCGGCAGCACCCCGACTTCGGATGCCATCACCACCATGTCGTCGTCGGTGATGACGTAGCGCGCGGGCCGCAGGCCATTGCGGTCAAGCGTGGCACCGATGCGCACGCCGTCGGTGAATGCGATGGCCGCCGGTCCGTCCCACGGCTCCATCATCGCCGCGTGGTACTCGTAGAACGCGCGGCGCGTCTCATCCATCAGCGTGTGCTGCTCCCACGCCTCGGGAATCATCATCATCACGGCGTGTGCGAGCGGGTAGCCACTCATGACCAGCAACTCGAGCGCGTTGTCGAAGCAGGCCGTGTCGGACTGCCCTTCGTAGATCAGCGGGAAGAGCTTGCCGAGGTCCTCGCGCAGCACTGGCGACGACATCACGCCTTCACGCGCGCGGATCCAGTTGAAGTTGCCCTTGACCGTGTTGATCTCGCCGTTGTGGGCGATGAGTCGGTAAGGATGCGCAAGTTCCCACGACGGGAAGGTGTTGGTCGAGAAGCGCTGGTGCACCAGCGCGATCGCCGATACGACACGCGGATCACTCAGGTCGGCGTAGTAGCGGCCCACCTGGTCGGCCAGCAGCAGTCCCTTGTAGACAATGGTGCGCGTCGACATCGACGGCACGAAGTACTCCTTGCCATGCTGCAGCTTCAGGGCCTGGATCTTGTGACTCGCGGTCTTGCGGATCACATAGAGCTTGCGTTCCAGTGCGTCGGGCACCATGACGTCCGGCCCGCGCCCGATGAAGATCTGCCGGATCACCGGCTCGCGCTCGCGCACCAGAGGCGACATCGGCATGTCGCGATCGACCGGCACATCGCGCCAGCCCAGCACGACCTGCCCTTCGGCGCGCACGGTGCGCTCGAGTTCCTGCTCGCACGCCAGACGGGACGCACTCTCGCGCGGCAGGAAGATCATGCCCACGCCGTATTCGCCTGGCGGTGGCAGAGTTATCTGCTGCTTCGCGAGTTCGTCGCGGTAAAAAGCATCCGGGATCTGGACGAGGATTCCCGCGCCGTCCCCGCACAGCGGATCCGCCCCGATAGCGCCGCGATGGTCGAGGTTGTGCAGAATCAGCAGCGCCTGCTGCACGATCGCATGGCTTGCGCGGCCCTTGATGTTGGCAACGAACCCGACGCCGCAGGCGTCATGTTCGAGGCCGCCCGCATACAGGCCCTCCGCTTCGGCGTGGTGACGGGCGGAGTCGTGCGGCAGCGGCAGGTCCATGGCTTGTCCCGGCGAAAGCGCCGGTTCCCAATAAGGTCAAAACGAGCTAGCACTTTACTGCGGCGCCACCGCACCGCACAACAACTTAAATTAGGGTCTGTCCCCAGTTTAGTTGATGTGCGGGCGCTCTAAAAAAATTCAGGGACATAACATGCCGTGTACGCTGGTCCGCGAGATGTGGTGAGAGCCCACCAATAGCCACGCGCTGTACCCAGGCGAGTTAACCGCTCGGAGCGTAGTGGGCGCTCGCATTAGCCCGCCTCATTCTGCCCATACCGACGCGGGGCGACCAGCTCCTGCCGGCGCGCCATGCACCCGCACTCCGCGCCGCCACGGGCGGGACGGTTCAGCCGCGCGGTGCTGGGACGGCGTGGCGTCGCGGCCGGCCGGCACGGCCCGGCGCCGGACGTCGCGCGCATTGCGGCGCGATAGAGCGCACGAAGGCATCGGACCCGATCACCCAGCCACCGCCCAGCGCCTTGTCAAAGCGGGCGATGTCGGCCTGGACGAGGCCAGCATGCACAGCCGCACGATAGGCAACCTGTCGCTCGAAGGGCGTATTGCCCAGCGCCCAGTAAAGCGGGTGATCCTTCAGCAACGGATCCGACGCCAGGCCCGCGTGATGGCGAAAGCTGGACCAACGGTAGTCCTCGGCGGCCGCCACCAGTCCGGCCCGCACCGGCTGGGTCTCGACAAACTGCAGCGCGCCGAGAAACGCGGACTCCGGTTCGAGGATGGCCGCACGGTAGCGGCCGTCGAACAGCGCACCGCGCCCCGCGTGACGGTCGTTGTACGCGCGGACATAGCGGCGGCCCACAGCCTGCAGGGACAATCCGAGCGCACGCGCATCCGCCGGCGTAGCGAGCAGCCACAGGGCGTGCGGCATCAGCGCGTAGCCATGCAGGGCGACCTGCTCCGTGCGCAAGGAATCGCGCATCGCCGCCAGCAGGTGCTCCGCGTCGACGTCATCGACAACGAGCGGCCGCGGCCCCGAGCGTTGCAGGACCAGGTGCGGGAATCCGCCGAGCGAGAGCCGCGCCAGCCGGGCCATCCGCCGTGCTCAGTCGTCTCCGACGGAATACAGCCGCCGATGCTCGCGGATCGCGTAGCGATCGGTCATCCCCGCCACGTAATCGGCGATGGCACGCGCCTTGTCCTGCGCCGCACGCGCCTGATGATCGACCGGCAGCAGCCGCGGCTCGTCGTCGAAGGCGGCGAAGAGCTCACGCACGATGCGCTTCGCCTTGGTTGTCATGCGCATCACGCGGTAGTGCCGGTAGAGGTTGTCGTGCAGGAAGCGCTTGAGTTCGTCGGCCTCCGCGCGCAGCGACGCCGAGAACGCGATCAGCGGCCCGGACTGCCGCACGTCGTCGATCGACGCCGGCGCCGCGGCAACAATCCGTCGCGAGCTTTCCTCCGTGAGGTCGACGATCAGGGTGTTGATCATGCGGCGCACGGTTTCATGGATCATGCGGCGCTCGGCGATGCCCGGAAACTGCGCGCGAACGGGCGCGGCATGTCGCGCGAACAGCGGCACGGCCTCCAGTTGCTCCAGCGAGATCAGCTGCGAGCGCAGCCCGTCGTCGATGTCGTGATTGTTGTAGGCGATTTCGTCCGCGAGATTGGCGATCTGTGCTTCAAGGCTGGGCTGGCGCCGGAGGAGAAACCGCTCGCCGAGCTGGCCGAGCCTGCGCGCGTTCTCGAGCGAGCAGTGCTTGAGGATGCCCTCGCGCGACTCGAATGTCAGGTTGAGGCCGTTGAAGGCACCGTAGCGTTCCTCCAGTTCGTCGACGACACGCAGCGACTGCAGATTGTGCTCGAAGCCGCCATATGGCTGCATGCACTCGGCCAGCGCATCCTGCCCGGCGTGGCCGAACGGCGTGTGACCGAGGTCGTGCGCCAGCGACACCGCCTCGACGAGATCTTCGTTCAGCCGCAGCGAGCGGGCGATCGCACGGCCGATCTGCGCTACTTCGAGCGAATGGGTCAGTCGCGTCCTGAAAAGATCGCCTTCGTGATTGACGAAGACCTGGGTCTTGTACTCAAGACGGCGGAAGGCGGTGCAATGGATGATGCGGTCACGGTCGCGCTGAAAGTCGGTGCGACCGGGCGCCTGCGGTTCGGCGTGCTTTCGTCCACGCGAATGCGCCGGGTCCGCGGCGTAGGGCGCCAGGTCGAATGCCTGGGCGGCGCTCATGCGTAGCCTCCCGCGGCAAGCGTTGCGCGCAGCGCGGTGTCAGGTACCGTGCGCTGCACGGCGCGCCCGATGTGTTCCAGCAGGATGAAGCGGATGGCGCCTGCCTCCGACTTCTTGTCGCCGCGCATCGATTCGATAGCGCGCTCCAGCGAAAGGCCTTCGATGCGCGCCGGCAGTCCGGCGGCTTCGACGGCTGCTTGGATCGGCCGGATCGCCGCATGCTCAAGCAGACCCACACGGACAGAAAGATCCGCCGCCAGTACCAAGCCGCAGCCGACGGCCTCGCCATGCAGCCACCGCGTGTAGCCTGTCATCGCCTCGATCGCATGACCGAAGGTATGCCCGAGGTTAAGCAGAGCCCGCTCACCCGTCTCGCGCTCGTCGCGCGCAACGATGCCGGCCTTGATCTCGCAGGACCCGGCAATGGCCCGGCCGAGGGCGTCCGGTGCGCACGCGCGCAGCGCCGGCAGATCGTGCACGACCTGCTCGAAGTACCTGCGATCGGCCAGCAAGCCGTGCTTGATGATTTCTGCCAGTCCTGCCGACAGTTCCCGCGCAGGCAGCGTCTTCAGCGTCGAGGTGTCGCTGATGACGATCTGCGGCTGATGAAATGCGCGGATAAGGTTCTTGCCGCGCTCGTGATTGATTCCCGTCTTGCCGCCAACCGAGGAATCGACCTGCGCAAGCAGTGTCGTGGGCATCTGCACGAACCGGATCCCGCGCATGAAGATCGAGGCGGCAAAACCCGCGACATCGCCGACGACGCCGCCACCCAGGGCCACCACGAGGCTCTTGCGGTCGGCGCCCCCATCGACCAGCGCGTCGAGAATCTTCGAAACGGACGCCCAGTTCTTGTGGTCCTCACCATCGGGCAGCACGATCGTCATCAGCGGGCTCACACCCGACAGCGCATTGCGCACGCGCTCCGCGTACAGGCTGTCCACGGTTGCGCTGGTGACCAGCGCGATGCGCGTCGGCGCCATCGGCGCAATGAACTCAGCCGCCCGCCGCAGCAGGTCCGGGCCGATCAGGATGTCGTAGGAACGGCCCGCCAGGCCGACAGACATTCGTTGCATCGCATGATTGTACGAGGCACCTGCGGGTGCACCGGCTCAGCGGCCGGCCGAGAGTAGTGCCTGTACGTCCGGGTGCGCGACCAGGCGATCCACCAGGCGCTTCGGATTGGAAGCTGCGGACTGGAAGGTCAGGTGCGCGGCTTCAGCGTAGAGCGGCTCGCGTTCGGCCAGCAACTGCTCGATGCGCTCGCGCGGGTTCTCGGTTTGCAGCAGGGGACGCGACTTGTCGCGGCGCGTGCGGCGGAACACTTCGTCGGTGGTGGCGCGCAGGTAGATGACCAGTCCGCGCTCATGCAGGCGCTGTCGGGTCGCAGCGTCGAGCACGGCGCCTCCGCCGGTTGCCAGCACGATGCCGGGCAACTGACTCAATTCGTCGAGCAACGCTGCTTCGCGTCGACGGAAGGCCGCCTCGCCCTCGATCTCGAAGATCGTCGGAATCGAAACCCCGCTGCGGGCCTCGAGTTCGCGATCGGCGTCGATGAAGTCAAAGCCGATCGCGTCAGCGAGCTGGCGGCCGATGGTGGACTTGCCGGCACCCATCATGCCTATCAGGAAAATCGAGCCGCCCTTGCTCATCGGTCAGAGCGTAACTGCAACGCTGGCGAAACAAAAAGGGGCCGCGCGGTGCGGCCCCTTGCCAGCAAAAGGCGCAATCAGTTCGGGTCCGTACAGACCGTTCCCTGGCCGAACGGACTCAGGCGGAACCCTGGCGTGGCCGTGGCCGTCACATCCGCCTCCGCCGCGCTAAGACGATAGTCAAAGGTGGTCAGCCGCTCGGAGCCAGCGGTCGCCGCACGTGCCTCGATCTGATACTGGGCCCAGAAGTAGAACCGCTGCCCGTGTCGTACGCGGAGGACGACAAAGCCGGCGCTGTCGGTCACGCCGTTGTTGTCGAGAGTGAAGGCTGCCGACTGCCCCGGCCACAGGAACGCATCGTTGTTCAGATTGGCGTCACCGGAGTCGAGTACCCCGTTGAAGTTGAGATCCTCGTTGTCGCACTGCACCGGCGCAGGGCTCGGCGTCCAGCGTCCGTTCAGGTACGCCATGCCCCCCTTCCAGTAGAGCTTGGGCAGAAGCCTGACCGACACGGGCGCGCCCGCCACACCCTGGCCCGCCGCATTCGTCACGTAGATGCTGAACAGTTTTTCGTAGTCCAGGTTGTTATTGACCTTCTGGATCTCGTTGTTCGTCGAGATGCGGATAAACAACGGCTGCTGCGAAATCGTCAGCTTGGCCGACTTTTCGTTGGCGCCGCACGGTGCCTGCCCGCCGCCGGGCAGCGTCGCAACGCCGTCCACCGAGGCACACACGACGATCTGGTCGGTGCCCGTCGTCGAGGGGCCCGCGATGAAGCGCGCGGAGGCAAGCCCGGAGCCGTTGGTCAGGACCGGCGACGTCGTTGTGTCGATACTCAGCGTGCCGAATGCCGGGGTCGAGGCGATGCGGATGCGCACCGGAGCGCTCCCCACGGGAATTCCCAGCGCCGTCCCGGCGTCACCTGTGACCCTCACGTCCAATTGCGAGAAGTTCGTCGTGGCTCCACCGGCATTGGGACCGACGACCGAGGGGTTCACCTGAACGGTTAGGTCCTTGACCGCGACACCCGCCGGGCTCAGCGGAGGAAGCGTTGTGCTGCCGGCCTTCACGTCGACCTTGCCGCCCGCGTTGGCTCCACCAGCACTGACCGAGGCATCGGAAGTAACTCCGGTAAGGGTCACCTTGGCAATCCCGGCCGCATCGGTCGTGGCCACGGCGGACGACAGCGTTCCGCCGGTCGTGACAAAACTGACGACGACGCCTCCCACGGGAACCTTGGCCGCATCGACCACGGACGCCGAGATCTCGACCGGGGTGGTCGCGGTCTGCGCCGTCGGGGGCGAAGCCGACAAGGTCAAGGTCGTGCCGGCGACCTGCACCGATGCAGTACCGACCACAGTTCCGCTAGCGGCAGTAATCAGGATGTCGCGATTGCCACGGTCGGCACCGAGGCCCAGTGTCGCCGTCAGCGTTCCATTTGAGTCCGTCGTTTCATCCGCCCCGCTCAACACGCCCGAATTGGAAGAGAGCTTGACCGGGACGTCTGCCAGCGCACGCCGGCTGGCATCGATCGCCGTCACCGTCACGGTCGTCGTCTGATCAGCCTTGGCCTCGACCGTGCCCTTGCTGACGGTCACTTCCAGTGTCGCGAGCGGCACCGGCGCCGGAGTGTTTCCATTCGACGTGGACCCCCCGGGCGCCTCTTCGCCGCCACAGGAGGCAACAAGGGCAGCTGCCGCGGCGAGTGCCACGTTGCGCAGTTGGGCAATGTTCAACTTCATTTGCGTCTTCTCCAGTCGACCTTCGGCCGGGACTTACAGCCGCTTTCCGCGTGCCGGGCTGTGACTATTGTTCACGCCCAACGCGTTCGCAATTCGCACGTTCGCCCTACCGCACCGAGGCGAGCGCCCGTTCCGACACGATCTTGGGCGTGATAAAGATAATCAACTCGGTCTTGTCGTTGATCCGCGACTCGTTCTTGAACAGCCAGCCCACGTAGGGGATATCTCCCAGCCAGGGCACCTTCGTGACCTGTCGGCGGTCGGTCTGTTCATAGATGCCGCCCAGCACGACGGTGCCACCGTTTTCGACCAGCACCTGGGTCTGCACGTTCTTGGTGTCGATCGCCGGGCCGGACAGCGTCTCGGCGCCGCGCGTGTCCTTGTTGACCTTGACGTCCATGAAGATCGCGCCTTCGGGCGTGATCTGCGGCGTCACTTCCAGCTTCAGCACCGCCTTGCGGAACGACACCGACGTGGCGCCGCTCGACGTGGCCTGCTGGTACGGGATTTCCGTACCCTGCTCGATGACCGCCTTGACCTTGTCCGCCGTCACCACGCGCGGGCTCGAGATCACCTTGCCACGACCGTCCTGCTCAAGCGCTGAAAGTTCCAGCGAGATCACCTGCGACAGGCTGGCGTTGACCAGCGTCAGCGCGAGGCCGCCCGGGTTGAAGCCGCCGATGCCCTGCGCCGGAAGGTTGACGAAGTTGGCGGTCGAGGTGAGGCTGGGCGTGTTGATGCCGCCACCGCCAGTTCCAACGCCAGTCGTGGTGGTTACGGTTCCGCCCGGTCCGGTGGCGGAGGTCGTGCCCATGCCGCCGGCGCTGCCGTAGGCACCGCCACCGACGTTGCGCGGATAGCCACTCGTACCGCCGATGCGGACGCCGAGCGAACGCGAGAACTTGTCGTCGGCCTCGACGATGCGCGCTTCAATGAGCACCTGCGGCACCGGGATGTCGATGCGCAGGATCAGGCGGCGGACCTCTTCGAGCCGGGCCACGGTGTCCTGCACGAAGAGCTGGTTGGTGCGCGGGTCCACCACGACGCTGCCGCGCTTCGACAGCAGACGCTGCTGGCCGTCGACCAGCAGGCGCCGCACCTCGTCGGCCTTCTGGTAGTTGACGACGAATGCCTCGGAGCGCAACGGCTCGAGTTCGGAGATCTGGTTGCGCGATTCGAGTTCGAGCTTTTCCTTGGTGGCAATTTCGTCACGCGGCGCCACCAGCAGCACGTTGCCGTTCTTGCGCATGTCCAGGCCCTTGGACTGCAGGATGATGTCGAGCGCCTGGTCCCACGGAACGTCCTTCAGCCGCAGCGTGATGGTGCCGCCGACCGAGTCGCTGGTGATGATGTTGAGGTTGGTGAAGTCCGCGATGACCTGCAGCAGCGAGCGGACATCGACGTTCTGGAAGTTCAACGACAGGCGCTCGCCCTGGTAGCCCTGGCGCGTGCCCTGGAACAGCCGCTGCGGATCTTCCTTGACAGGCCGCACTTCGAGCACGAAGCGGGTGTCGCTCTGGTAGGCATTGTGCTCCCAGAGGCCGCGCGGCTCGACCACCAGGCGGGTGTTGTTGCCCTGCTGGCTGGCCGTGACGTTAGTGACCGGCGTGGCGAAGTCCGACACGTCGAGTCGCCGCTTGAGCGAGTCGGGCAGCGCGGTGTTGAGGAAGTCGACGACGACCGTGTTGCCCTGCTGGCGGATGTCGACGTTGGTATTGGGATCCGACAGGTCGATGACGACGCGGCCCTCGCCCTCGGCACCTCGCCGGAAGTCGACTCCGCGCAGGGTACGGCGCTGGGCTCCAACGGAAGTCGCGTATCCGGCGGCTGGCGTTGTCGCCTCGGCCGTGGCGGTCGTCGCTGCGGCCGGCGGCGCCGCGGCGGCGCTGTCGCCGGTCGCGCGGAACGTTGTGGTGTCCGTCGCACCGCCGAGCGCGACCAGGATGCGCTTGCCGTCAACGCTGACCGCATGCGTCAGCGGCCGCTTCAGATTCAGCACGACGCGCGAGCGCCCTTGCGCCTGCACGATATTGACGGAGCGCAGGTCACCCTGGTTGATCTCGACGAGGTTGCGTCCTACGGCATTGACCGTACTCGGGATGTCGAGAGCGACGCGGGCGGGATTGGCGACCGAGAAGCTGGCCGGGACGCCCTGCACCGGGTTCTTCATGTCGATCGTCAGCACGACACCCGTGGGCGTCTGCGTGGCGTCGATCCGCTCGATCGCGTTGTTGACGTCGGCGGCCGGAGTTTGCGCTCCGGCGACGGCGGCACAGGCGGCCAGGCCGGCCACTGCCCACTTCGACAGCGCCCTGACAAGACCTTCGATCGACATTCTCATCGCTTGCTCCCTTGCCGCGCGGCGGCCTCCTGCAGTTCCAGCTTGGCGGGCCGTTCGACCCACTCGCCGGCGGCGTCCTGGACGATTTCCTTGAGTTCCACTTCTGTTTCCGAAATCTTGGTGACCAGCCCGAAGTTCTGGCCCATGTAGTTGCCGGACCGCACCATGAACGTCTGGCCCGAGGCATCGATCAATGCCACGTTGTTGCCCTGTTGCCTCAGCGTGCCGACCATCTTGAGCTGATCGAGCGGGAATCCTTCGAGCGCTTCGCGGCGGCGATCGAGATCCGGCTTGATGGCACTCGTGCTGGCACGCGCCTGCGCCTGCCGCGCCACCGCCAGCACCATCTTCTGGGCGTCGAAGGGATCGATCAGCGTCTTCGCTTCATACGTATACGGCGAGAACTGCTTGGGCTCGGCCACCGGCTGCGTCGTCGGGCGCATCGCCTTGCGCGTGTCGTCCATCCAAGCGCGCAATTCGCCCTCATCGCCACCACCGCAGGCACCCAGGGTGGCCGCAGCCATGACGCACGCCACCAGTCGCAGAGGTCTATTTCTTGCCGTCATTTGGCCGGCCCCTTGGTAGCAGCGGCCTGCTTGGCCTTGCGCTGGGCCGCCACTTCTTCGGCATCCAGGTAGCGGTAGGTCTTGGCAGTCGCGTCGAGCGTGAGCGCACCACCCTTGCCCGCCGCCAGGTTCAGGTTGTTCAGGGTCACAATGCGCGGCAAATTGGCGATGTCGCTCGCGAACGCGCCCAGATCGTGATACTTGCCGGCCAGCTTGATCGCGATCGGCAGTTCGGCGTAGTACTCCTTCACGTTCGTCTGGCCTGGCTTGAACAGTTCGAAATCCAGTCCGCGGCCCACGCCCGCCTGGTTGATGTCCGACAGCAGCGCGTCCATCTCGGACTTGCTCGGCAGCTGCTTCTCGAGCGTCAGCACGTACTGGCTGACCTGCTCGCGCTGCTTGCGCAGTTCGTCAAGATTAATGGCCTGCTGCATCTTGCTCTTGTATTCGTCCTTGAGCTTCTGCTCCTCGGCCTGCAACTGCTGAAGTTGCTCCTGCTGGCCGCTCCACAGACCAAACCAGCCACCGACGCCGAACGCGACGATGATGACCAGCCACAGCGCAAAGCGCGGGGCCGGCGGCCAGGTGCCGACGTTGTCCAGGGTCAGGCCCTGGAATTGCTTGAGGAGATCTCGACTTGCCATCAGTTCCTCGTGCGTCGCGCGCTATTTCTTCGGGGCCGCTGGAGCGGCGGCCGGGGTCGGTGCAGCCGTCGCCACCGTGGGAGCCGGTGCGGGGGTCGACGCAGCCGGACTCGCTGCGCCCGTGGCCACTGGCCGTGTCTGCGCCTGCTGCATCTGCGTGCGTTCGGGGGTCGGCTTCATCGTGAAGTAGAGGCCGAACTCGAAGACACGGCGGTTGACTCCCGCCGGGCCCTGGCCAGCCACCTTGATCTCTACGAGTTCCGGCCGCTCGAGCACACGCGAGTTGTTCTGCAGGTTGCGCAGGAACTCCGAGACGCGCTCGTTCGACGCGGCCCAGCCTGTCACGTTGACCCTGCGGTCCTCCTGCTTGATGGACCGCAGATAAATGCCTTCCGGCACCTGCTTGGCGATCTCGTCGAGCAGATAGACCGGCTGGTTGCGGTCCGCCTGCAAGTCTTCCACGGCCCGTTGCCGGGCACGGAGCCCGTCGATTTCCTGACGCAGGGTTGCGATTTCCTTGATCTGCGTGTCGAGCTTGCGGTTCTCGGCGCGGATGAACTCGTTGCGGGCTTCCTGGTTTCCGATTTGGCCTTGAAGCACCGTCCACACGGCGCCCACCATGAAGAGGCCGGCGACAGCCGCCAGGCCGGTCAGCGCCCAGAACAGCTTTTTCTGCCGCTCGCGCTTGGCAGCGCGATGCGGCAATAGATTGACGCGCGGAGCCGTCATTTATCGAACCTCCGCATCGCCAGCCCGCACGGCGTCAGCAGCGCCGGCGCGTCGAGCCGCAACTGCTTCTCGCGGATGTTCGGAGAGACTTCCATGCCCTTGAACGGCGAGATCACGGAGGTCGGCACCTGGGACCGCTCCATCAGGGCGTCCGGCAGACCCGCGAGTACGGCCGAGCCGCCCGCGAGCATGATCTGGTCGACCCGGCTGTACGGCGTCGACGTAAAGAAGAACTGCAGCGCGCGCGTGATTTCCGTCGCAGCGGTATCGATGAAAGGCTTCAGCACTGTCGTTTCATAGTCCGCCGGCAGGTCGCCGCTGCGCTTCTTGAGCTCGGCCTCCTCGGTCGGGATGCCGTAGGCACGCGAGATGTCACCCGTGAGCTGCTGCCCGCCAAACGGCTGCTCGCGCTCGTAGATCGCTTCGCCGTCGTGCATGACGGTCACGCTTGTTGTATTCGCGCCAATGTAGAAGACGGCAATGACGAGCCCCTCACCGGAATTTGGCAGTTGCTCGATCAGGCGCTCGATGGCTGCGCGCGCCGAATACGACTCGACATCGACGACGATGGGCTTCAGCCCCGCCGCCTGGGCCACGGCGATACGGTCCTCGACCTTTTCCTTGCGCGACGCAGCGATCAGCACTTCGACATCATCCGGCGCATTGGGAATGGGACCCAGCACCTGGAAATCGAGGCTGACCTCGTCGAGCGCGAACGGGATGTACTGGTTCGCCTCGCTTTCGACCTGCATCTCGAGTTCTTCCTCGCGCAGGTTGCCGGGCAGCGCGATGCGCTTGGTGATCACGGCCGACGCCGGCAATGCCATCGAGACATTGCGGATCTTGCCGCCGGCGCGCCGCCAGGCGCGCTTGACGGCTTCAGCGACGATGTCGATCTTGTCGACATTGCCGTCCACGACCGCGCCGCGCGGCAGCGGCTCGATCGCGTAGCGCTCCAGCCGCATCATTCCCTTGCCGGCTTCCGACAGCTCCACGATCTTGACGCTGGACGAGCCAATGTCGAGGCCGATCAGCGGCGGCGTCTTGCTTGCAAATGGCAGATCGAATGCCAAGGCGTAACCCCCTGCGACAGTCTCAGCTCGTTGTCAGACGGTTAGAAAAGATGCCCTTCGCCCCACCCAGGCAGGCACCCACCCGTCGACCCTCCAAACGCCCGGGCCAGAGCCGGATTTTCCTTATCTTTCGAGCGTTTACCGCGTTTTTATTGGATGGCACTTGAGATCCTAACAACATAAACAATCCCACTACAAGCCCCGCGTTCAGCCTAACCGTGCCTCTTTTGAGGGATAAACAACGAACCGCTCCTGACGAGGCGAGTCCAACGCTCGCCGATCGCCCGTTTCGTCAGCGGTCCCGGCCGGCGGATGCACGGCTCCTATAATTCCCGACTCTTCGTGCGGCGAAGCGCAAATAAGCGGTCACTCGCACGCCCAGTTCCTTCCAGTGGCGCTTTCGCGTGACGGCAGACAACGAGAAGACCGATAGCCAGACCGCTCGGCCGCGCGCGCCACGGCCCTGGTATGCGAGAACGCTGCTCTGGGCCGCGGGACTCGTGGCCGCCGCAGGGGCGGCCGTCGCGCTGCTGTTCATGTTTGCCTTTGCGGTCGTCTATTCGAACCTGCCACCGATCGATGCCCTGACCGACTACCGGCCCAAGATCCCGCTGCGGGTGTGGACCGCCGAAGGCCTGCTGATCGGCGAGTTCGGCGAGGAACGGCGCGACTTCATCGCCGTCGCGGACATGCCCGACCTGATGAAGAAAGCGATTCTCGCGGCCGAGGACGACCGTTTCTACGAGCACCATGGCGTGGATTACGCAGGTATCGCGCGCGCGGCGGTGTCCAACTTCGTGTCGGGTCGTCGCGGACAGGGCGGCAGCACGATCACGATGCAGCTGGCGCGCACCTTCTTCCTGAGCTCGGAACGCAGCTACGTTCGCAAGTTCTACGAGATTGCGCTCGCCTACAAGATCGAGTCTTCGCTCTCGAAGGACCGCATCTTCGAGGTCTACGCAAACCAGATCTTCCTCGGCCAGCGCGCCTACGGATTCGCGGCCGCATCGCAGGTCTACTTCGGCAAGAAGCTCAAGGACCTGACCGTCGCCGAAATGGCCACGCTGGCCGGGCTGCCCGTCGCGCCCAGCGCCTACAACCCCTTTGTCAATCCGAAGCGCGCGAAGAACCGCCAGCAGTACGTGCTGACGCGCATGCTCGACCTCGGCTATATCGATCGGCCGACGTACGACGCGGCGCTGGCGCAGGAGCTGAAGCCGCGCACCAGCAGCGTCGCCGCCAGCGAGACGCCCCGCAGCCGGATCCATGCCGAGTTCGCCGCCGAACTCGCGCGACAGCTCGTCTACGAGGTCTTTCGCGAAGAGACCTACACCCGTGGCCTCAACGTCACCACGACGATCCGCCAGGCGGACCAGGAAATTGCCTTTTCCGCCTTGCGCCGGCAGATCCTCGAGTACGACCGCAAGTACGGCTACCGCGGCCCGGAGGCGTTCATCGATCTGACAACCGAGCCTGCGACGCGCGACCAGCGGATCGAGGATGCGATCGTCGAAGCGATCGAAAGCCCGAACCTCCTTCCCGCCGTGGTGCTGGAAGCGTCACCGACGCTCGTGCGCGTCGCGACGCAGGGCGGGCAGACCGTCGAGATCAAGGCCGAGGGTCTCAAGTTCGTCGCCCCGTCGCTGTCGCCCAAGGCACAGCCAGGCCGCAAGATCGTTCCAGGCGCCGTGGTGCGGATTGCGCGCAACGAGAAGACCGGGTGGGAGATCACGCAGTTGCCGCAGGTCGAGGCCGCCTTCGTCGCGGCCAGTTCGCGCGACGGCGCCATTCGCGCGCTCGTCGGCGGCTTCGACTTCAACCTGAACAAGTTCAACCATGTCACACAGGCCTGGCGCCAGCCAGGGTCAAGCTTTAAACCGTTCATCTACTCGGCCGCACTCGAGAAGGGCTTCACGCCAAGCACGCTGGTCAACGACGCGCCGCTGTCGATCGATCCCCAGCTGACGGGTGGACAGGTGTGGGAGCCCAAGAACTACGACGGCAAGTTCGAGGGCCCGATGCGGCTGCGGCAGGGTCTGGCAAAGTCGAAGAACCTCGTCTCGATCCGCGTATTGCAGGCGATCGGACCACGCTACGCACAGGACTGGGCGACGCGCTTCGGATTCGAGGCAGACAAGCATCCGGCGTTCCTGACGATGGCGCTGGGGGCCGGCTCGGTGACGCCGTGGCTGATGCTCGGCGGCTATTCCATCTTTGCCAACGGCGGCTACGGATTGAACCTGCATCTCATCAGCAAGGTGACGGACGCCAACGGCAAGACGCTGATGGAAGCCAGGCCGGTCATTGCTGGCGAATCGGCGCCACGGGTGCTGGATGAGCGCAACGCCTTCGTCATGGACAGCCTGCTCAAGGAAGTCGCACGGACGGGGACGGCGGCGCGCGCCTCGGCGCAGCTGAAGCGCACCGACATCGGTGGCAAGACCGGCACGACGAACGACTCCCACGACGCCTGGTTCGCCGGCTATGGCGGCGACCTCGTCGCCGTCGCCTGGCTGGGATTCGACCAGCCACGCCCGCTGGGGGAGCGCGAGACCGGAGGCGGGCTCGCGCTGCCGATCTGGATCAACTACATGGCCAAGGCGCTCAGCGGGGTGCCTGAGGCGCGTCGCGAGGCTCCCGCCGGCATCGTCCAGCTCGCGGGCGAGTACTACTACGTCGAGCACCAGCCCGGCCAGGGCGTGGCGAGCGTTGGCCTGGAGGATGTTCTGCCGCCTGAAGAGCAAACCAAGCGCGAAACGGTCCGCGAACAGATTTTCTAGCGGGCAGGCCTGGAGGTCAGCACGATCGGTGAGCCGCCCAGCGCCGACAGCACGCGCGACAACGCGGCGAAGAGCTCGGTGCCGTCGCGGGTGTCGCGCCAGGCGCTGCCGTCCCACGCGTAATGGTGCGCTCCGCTGCGGGCGGCCACCCACATCTGCTGCATCGGCGCCTGGCTGTTGACGACGACCTTCGATCCATCGGGCAACTCGAGCGTCATGACGTTGCCGGCACGCGTGACTTCGATGTCGGTGTCGACGGCATCGATGGCGCTTTCGAGACTGCGCAGCACGGCCTCGGCGCGCTCGAGGAATTCGGTTTCGGTCATGCTAGAGTCAATCGCACCATGTCGACAGCCATGCCGCGCATTCTAGTGTTCGCTGCGCTCGCCGCGCTTGCCGGCTGCGGACAGAAGGGTCCGCTCACCTTGCCTCCGCCGCAGCCGACGAGCCAGTCAAAAGCACCCGTCGAACGCCCCGCTGAGCGTCCCTCCAACCGCCCCTTCCCCGACGTGCCCGGCACGAACGAGAGCCAATGACGCCGGCGTTGCCCATAGGCACCGGCTTCGATTACCGCAACGGCGAACTGCACTGCGAGGACGTCGCCCTCGCCGAGCTCGCAACCCGTTTCGGGACGCCGCTTTACGTCTATTCGCGCGCGGCCATCACGACCGCGTACCGCTCCTATGCGAATGCGCTGGAGGGTCGCACGGCGCTCGTCTGCTATGCGATGAAGGCGAACTCCAACCTGGCCGTGCTCGATGTGCTGGCCCGGCTCGGCGCCGGCTTCGACATCGTCTCCGGCGGTGAACTTGAACGCGTGCTGGCGGCCGGAGCAAGCGCGTCGAAAGTCGTGTTCTCGGGCGTCGGCAAGAGCGAGCGCGAGATCGAGCAGGCCCTGGGAGTGAACATCCTGTGCTTCAACGTCGAGTCCGTGGCTGAACTGGAGCGCATCGACACCTTGGCGCAACGATTGGGCAAGCGTGCACGCGTGTCGATCCGCGTCAATCCGGATGTCGATGCCCGCACCCATCCCTACATTTCCACCGGGCTCAAGGAAAACAAGTTCGGCGTGAGCTATGGGCAGACGCTGGACGTGTACCGGGACGCCGCACGACGGCCCGGGCTCGAAGTGGTCGGCATCGACTGCCACATCGGCTCGCAGATCACCGAGATCGCGCCGTACCTCGACGCCGCCGAGCGCATCCTCGATCTCGTCGACGCGCTCGAACGAGAAGGCATCGTGCTGGAGCACATCGACTTCGGCGGCGGCCTGGGAATCCGCTACCGATCGGAGGAACCGCCGCCCAGTTCCGAGCTCGTGAAAGCGTTGCTCGCGCGGCTCGACGCGCGCGGTCTCGGCCGCCGACGCGTGATGTTCGAGCCTGGGCGCTCGATCGTCGGCAACGCCGGCGCGCTCCTCACCCGCGTCGAATATCTCAAGCACGGCGAAGGTAAGCACTTTGCGATCGTCGACGCCGCGATGAACGACCTGCTGCGGCCGACGCTCTATGACGCCTGGATGGGCGTGGTGGCGGTGGCGCCAGGTCGCGCCGCGGTCCGGACCTACGACATCGTCGGACCGGTCTGCGAGTCCGGCGACTGGCTTGCCAGGGATCGCGCACTGGCGCTCGCGCCCGGCGACCTGCTGGCGGTGACGAGTGCCGGCGCCTACGGCATGGCGATGGGTTCGAACTACAACACGCGACCGCGCGCGGCCGAAGTCATGGTCGACGGCCGGCGGGCATTCTGCGTGCGACAGCGCGAGCGCATCGAGGATCTCATCGCCGGCGAATCCACGCTGCCGTAGCACAGCGCGGCGGCATGCCGTCGCGCACCGGTGCGGCAACGCTCAGCCCTGGCGTGCCTCGGCGGCCAGCGGCGCACCCTGGCGGCGGCCGGCCCACCAATGCCGCAGCCGAACGGCGAACAGCACGCCCAGCACCACCGCGTAGATCATCGGCTCGGCGAGGTCGTTCTTCGCCAACTTGTGAAACCAGAAGTGCAGTACGCCGAGGACGCCGATCGCATACACCAATCGATGCAGGCGCTGCCAGCGGCGCGCCCCCAGTCGCCGCACCATGGCATTCGTCGAGGTGGCGGCGAGGGGGAGCATCAGGACGAAGGCGACGAAGCCGAACGTGAGATAGGGCCGCTTGGCGACGTCGGCCACGATGTCGGCCCACTCGAACCAGTGATCGAGCCAGACGAAGGCGGTCACGTGCAGCACGGCGTAGAAGAAGGCGAAAAGTCCCAGCATGCGACGCAGCCGCAGCAGCCAGTTCCATCCCGTCAGCCAGCGCAGCGGCGTGATCGACAGGGTGACGAGCAGCAGTACCAGCGTCCACGTGCCGAGTGACCGCAGGATGGCTTCAACCGGATTGGCGCCCAGCGCCCCGTTGAATCCGCGCAGCAGCAGATACGCCAGCGGCGCCAGCGCCGCCAGAAACACGCCGCTGCGCACCGCCAGCATGACGCGCGGCGCAAGGTTGGGCGGTGGCCGCCCTGTTGCTGTCGCGGCTCGGCTCATCAATAGAACTTCATCAGGTCCATACCCGCGTACAGGGATGCGACCTGCTCCGCATAGCCGTTGAACATCAGCGTCGGTCGTCGCCGGCTGAAGATCTCTTCGCCAAGGCGCCGCTCGCTTTTCTGGCTCCAGCGCGGGTGGTCGCGCGCCGGGTTCACGTTGGAGTAGAAGCCGTACTCGCCGGGATTCGACTTCTGCCACGCGGTGGCGGGCTGTTTCTCGGTGAACCGGATGCGCACGATCGATTTGGCGCTCTTGAAGCCGTACTTCCACGGCACCACCAGGCGCAACGGGGCGCCATTTTGCGCCGGCAGGGTCTGCCCATACATGCCGAACGTGAGCAGCGTCAGGGGGTGCGTCGCCTCATCGAGCCGCAAGCCTTCGGTGTACGGCCAGTCGATGACGGGATAGCTCAGGCCGGGCATCTGTTTGGGATCGGCCAGCGTCGTGAACTCGACGTACTTCGCGTTGCCCGTAGGTTCGACACGGCGGATGAGTTCGGCCAGCGGATAGCCGACCCACGGAACGACGGCGGACCACGCTTCGACACAGCGCAGCCGGTACACGCGGTCCTCCATGGGAGCCACTTTCAGCAGCGCCTCGATGTCCAGTGTCTGTGGCTTTCTGACTTCGCCTTCGATACGGACCGTCCATGGGCGGGTCTTCAGCCGCCGTGGCGCCAGCCGCGCCGGATCTTCCTTTTCGGTACCGAACTCGTAGAAGTTGCAGTAGGTCGTGACGAGCGTTGCCGCCGTCGGCTTGTCCATCGCCGAAAGCGGACTGGGGCGACCCGGCAGTGGCGCCGGCGGGCTGGCCTGGGCCTGCGCCCGGGGCGTAAGAGCCGAAACCGCCAGCGCGCCGGCCGTCGCCTGCAGCAGCGTGCGCCGGGCCCGGAAGACGGCCTCGGGTGTGACTTCGGAGGGCTTGAGGTCGTTTTCTGTGCGGATCAGCATGGCGGGGCGATATCGGCTTTCTTGTCAGTCGAATCCAGGCCGGATGTCTTACTGGCATCGTTCAGACCGTCCTGCGTGGCCGGAGTTTCGGCCGCTAGACTCGTAGCGACGGACCCTGTCCGCATTACCCGGGATCACCGATGCATATCGAACATGAGGTCAAGCTGGACTTCAAGGATGTCCTGATCCGGCCGAAGCGCTCCACGCTGACATCGCGCTCGGACGTCGACATTACGCGCGAGTTCGTCTTTCGCCATGCCGGCGTCAAGTACCACGGCATCCCGATCATCGCATCGAACATGGACACCACGGGAACGTTCGAGATGGCTCGCGCTCTGGATGCGTTCCGGCTGTCGACCGCCCTGCACAAGCACTACAGCGTCGATGAGTGCGTACGCTTCTTCCGCTCGCTCGAACGCAAGTCGGCCGCGTTCTATTCGATGGGCATCACGAAGGCGGACGAGGAGAAGTTCAAGCGCGTGGTCGATGCGGCTGGCGAGGCTGTCGAGTACGTCTGCATCGATGTGGCCAACGGCTACCACGAGAACTTCGGCACCTTCGTGACGCGAATCCGCTCCGCCTACCCGCGGCTGGTCATCATGGCCGGCAATGTCGTCACCGGCGAAATGACCGAGGAGCTGATTCTGTCGGGCGCCGACATCGTCAAGGTCGGCATCGGTCCGGGATCGGTCTGCACGACGCGCAAGATGACCGGCGTCGGCTACCCCCAGCTTTCAGCGGTCATCGAGTGCGCGGATGCCGCGCACGGATTGTCGGGCCTCATCTGTGCTGACGGGGGCTGCAGTACGCCCGGTGACGTGGCCAAGGCATTCGGCGGCGGCGCGGATTTCGTCATGCTCGGAGGCATGTTCGCCGGGCACGAAGAGTCCGGTGGCGAGCGCGTCGAGCGCGACGGCGCAACCTACCAGCGCTTTTATGGCATGAGCAGCAAGGCCGCCATGGACCGCTACGCCGGCGGCGTCGCCGAGTACCGTGCCGCCGAGGGCAAGGAGGTGCTGGTGCTTTACCGCGGCCCGGTCGCCAACACGGCGCAGGAGATCCTCGGCGGTGTGCGCTCGGCCTGCACTTATGTCGGCGCGCGCCGACTGAAGGAGCTGTCGAAGCGCACGACGTTCGTACGCGTGACGCAGCAGCTGAACGAGGTCTTCGGCAAGACCTAGCGGGCCGGGCTCCGCGCGCCGACCCCAGCAGCGGCTACTTGCGCAATCCCTGGATGTAGTCCGCGACGGCACGTATCTCGCTGTCCGTCAGTCGGGCGGCAATCTGCTGCATCGGGACATTGTTGCGGCGGACGCCATCACGGAAGGCCTGCAGCGTGGCAACGGTGTATTCCGAGTGTTGGCCAGCCAGGCGCGGATACTGGACCGGGATGCCGACACCGGTCGGGCTGTGGCAACCGCTGCAGGCCGGCAGCGCCTTGTCCGGGAGGCCGGCCCGCCAGATCCGCTGGCCGAGTTCCAGGGTGTCCTTGCTGCGCGCCACGCCGGGCTTGGCCGACTGGCTTGAATACCAGGCAGCGACATCCCGTCGGTCCTGATCCGACAGCGCGGCAGCCATGCCGTTCATGATCGAGTTCTCGCGTGCCGGAACCTTGTCGCCCGGACGCACCGTGTAGTCCAGGAGCTGCTTGACCAGATAGTGCGCGTGCTGCTGGGCCAGGATCGGATTGGACGCGATCGTCGAGTTACCGTCGTTCGCATGGCAGGCCGCGCATACCTGCGAGGCGATCTGCTGGCCCTTGGCAGCATCCGGCTTCGCGGCTGCCTTCTCCTGCGCCAGCGCCGAAACGCACAGGGTGGTCAGTGCCGCCAGTACGGTCATGGAACGACGCCACATCGACATTCTCATCACGTGCCTTCGATCGTTGAGCCCGCCATGGTCCGGTGACAGCCCACAGGGAGACTGCACTTTGATTCCGTTTCTGCACGGAACCGCGGGCGGCTTCGCAAAGCCGCGTATTCTACCGAAGTCCATCGTCACGCCCTTCGGCAGTTCCCGTGCAGTTGTTCCATTCCGCGCGCTTTGTCACCTCGGTCGCCGAACTGGCGGGGCTGGCCCCGCCGGGGCTGCCGGAGATCGCCTTTGCCGGTCGCTCGAACGCCGGCAAGTCGACGGTCATCAACGTACTGACGCAGCAGAAGCGGCTCGCGTTCGCCAGCAAGACTCCCGGACGCACGCAGCTGCTCAATTTCTTCGCGCTGAGCGAGAAGAACGAACTCGGCCAGCGGGTCGAACGCGGCTATCTGGTCGACCTGCCCGGCTATGGCTACGCACGCGCCGATGCGTCCCAACGTGCCACCTGGGATGAACTGGTCGGCGGGTATGTGCGCGAACGACAGTCGCTGATCGGCATCGTGCTCGTCATGGATGCGCGCCGGCCATTCATGCCGGGCGACGATGCCCTGCTGCAGTTCATCGACCGTCGCGGCTGCCATATGCACTTTCTGCTCAACAAGTCGGACCAGCTGGGCACCACGGAAAAACGCGCAGCGCTGGCAGTGGCGCAGCGGCGGGCCGAGGCCATCGGACCGCGCGCCAGTGCCCAGCTCTTTTCGGGGCTCAAGCGCGAAGGCATCGAGGTGCTGGCCGAGATCCTGACGCGCTGGATGTTCGCGTGAGCCATCCCCGGCCGTATCATGCGCGTGCAAAAAGAAAGGCCCGGGGCTTGCGCCCGGGGCCAGAAGTTGCCTTGTTTGAAAAGGCACCCGCTCAGGGAGGAAACGCGGGAGACGACAAAACGTCTGTCATCTAGGACCGACGATAGCCAATCAGGTTCAAGACTCCGAACTGGGATTTTCCCTCATGCAGATCCTTGGTCAGTTTCCCTCCGTGCGCATGCGGCGCATGCGGCGCGACGATTTCTCCCGTCGCCTGATGCGCGAGAACTCGGTCAGCGTCGACGACTTGATCTATCCCGTCTTCATCCTCGATGGCCAGCGGCGACGTGAGGCCGTGGCCTCGATGCCCGGCGTCGAGCGCCTGTCGATCGATGAACTGCTTCCCGTGGCGGACGAGTGCGTACGGCTCGGCATCCCGGTCATGGCGCTTTTCCCGGTGATCGAAGGCGATCTCAAGTCCGCTGACGGACGGGAAGCCAGGAACCCGGAGGGGCTGGTCCCGCGCACCGTGCGGACGCTGAAGCAGCGCTTTCCCCAGCTCGGCCTGTTGACCGACGTCGCGCTCGACCCCTTCACAACCCACGGGCAGGACGGGCTCATCGACGCCGATGGCTACGTGCTGAACGACGAAACGATCGAGGTCCTGGTGCAGCAGGCCCTGGTTCAGGCCGCCGCCGGCGTGGACATTGTCGCCCCCAGCGACATGATGGATGGCCGGATCGGCGCCATCCGGCGCGCACTCGAAGGCGCCGGCCACATCCACACGCGGATCATGGCCTATTCGGCCAAGTACGCCAGCGCGTTCTACGGCCCGTTCCGGGATGCGGTCGGTTCGGCGTCCAATCTCGGCAAATCGAACAAGATGGTCTACCAGATGGACCCCGCAAACACGGATGAGGCGCTGTGGGAAGTGGGCCTCGACCTCGCCGAGGGTGCCGACATGGTGATGGTCAAGCCTGGCATGCCTTACCTCGACATCGTGCGGCGCGTGAAGGACGAGTTCCATGCGCCGACGTTCGCCTACCAGGTGAGTGGCGAATACTCCATGCTGAAGGCAGCCGCCGCCAACGGCTGGCTCGACGAGCGCAAGGTCGTGCTCGAAGCACTGCTGGCGTTCAAGCGCGCCGGCGCCGACGGGGTGCTGACTTACTTCGCGTTGACGGTCGCGCGCTGGCTGAAAGAGCAGCGGTAGGCGGTTCCCGTGAAATGGGTTGAAGTCGGCCTGCACCGCGCTCAGGAGCTCCCCGACGAGCCGGGCAGCCTGCCGACCGAAGGTTTCCTCTGGCTCGACGTGCTGCATGACGAATTGATCGCCGATCCGGAGGTGATGCGCACGGCGATCCAGCGCATCGCCAGCGTGCGCCTATTCGACCTCCACGTGCAGGATGCGGCCAATCTGCAGCACCCATCGTACTTTGACGGTACGAACGAGTACGACATGCTGGTCTTCCGCAAGCTCGCCATGGCCGAAGCGAAGCCACTGGAGGAGAAAGCCGGGGCCGCCAACGAGCGACGCATGCTGCAGGAGATCGTGACGCGTCCGATCACGTTCTTCCTGCTCGAACGCCTGCTCGTCACCGTGCAGCAGGGCTCGAGCAGGACGATCGAACAGGTGCGCCTGCGCCTGCTGGATCCGAAAGTACGAACCGAAGGGTCGCCCTTCGATCGATCCCGATTGCCCAGGTCACCCGGCGAACTGATGCTGCGCATGCTCAATGGCATGGTCGATCGCTATCTGGATCTGCGCGAGCCGCTGTCGGACCGGCTTGACCGCTGGCAGCGGGACCTGCTCGATCCGCGGCGCCCGTTTAGCAACTGGTCGGCCCTGCTCGAGGCCCGCATCGAACTGCGCAAGCTCGAGAACCTGTGCGAAGGGCAGTACGACGCGCTAACCGAACTGCGCGACGCCTACCTGGACGAGACCGAGGACGCCAACCTCAACGACGCCTATCTTGTGCGGTTAAATGACGTGCTGGAACACATCCAGCGCGTGCTGCACCACGCCCGGCGCCTTGAAGCCTCGGCCGAATCGGCAGTACAACTGCACTTCTCCGCCAACACCCACCAGACGAACGAGATCGTTCGCAAGCTGACGGCGATCGCCGCCATTTTTGCGCCGCTGACTCTGTTCGCCGGCCTGTGGGGAATGAACTTCGACAAGATTCCGCTGGCACATCACCCGCAGGGCTTCTGGATCGTGACCGGCGGATTCGGAGCAATCGCGCTGGTGATGCTGCTCTACTTCTGGGCGCGCCGCATCCTGAGCCGTCCGCGCGCGCCGAAGTCCCTGCGACGGCGGAACTGAGTCGCTTCAGCGCACCAGGCCGCAGCCGGTGTAAAACGCGCCCTTGACGGCGGCGACGACCCGATAGCCGAACGCGGCTTCCGCCATCGTGTCGCTGCACAAACCGCGCGAAAATTCGATACGCACCGGACCGGCCCCGGAGTCCGCTGCGTACGCCACCGTTCCGCCAGCCTCCAGCAGTGGCCGCGCGGGCAGCGTCAGTTCACCATCGACCCAGCGCAGGTTCGCGCCCTTGCCGTCGAGCACGAAGCGCCATGACGGCTCGTTGCCAGCCGCCCATAGACGGGCATCGGCCGGGACGTTCGTCGGCCGCTCCGCGCAGGTGCCGACCCAGCCCAGCGATCGTTGCAGGCGCGTGGCGGTCACGCGCCCGTTTTCCGCGTAGCCCGAAAGCTCGAGGTAGATCCCGCGCTGAGGATCGGCCGATTGCTGCCAACGCTGCTGGATCGCCTTGAACAGCAGTCCGCCGTCGGTCGCATCGATGATCGGCTGACCCTGCGGCGCCAACGCAGCTTTCTTGCCGCTGCCGACACAGGGCCGGAACAGCCACTTGTTGAATTCGTAGCGGGCGAAGCCCGACATCGGCACACTGGGCGGGATGTCAGCCGCCGTTGCGGTGCCAACAGCGGCAACAGCCAACGCCGGCAGGTACCTGACTTTCATGGGCTCTCCTACTCCTGAGTTCCGGCGAGCCGGCGCAACACGCGCGCGTCACGCTTGGACGGACGACCCCGGATCGCAGCAGCAGGCTCCTTCATGAGCCGTGCTGCCTCCCTCGCCTGGGTGCGCCGCGCGACGCTCTCGGCCGCCTCGGCGTATAGCAGCCGGGCGACCGAGGCGGGGCCACGCACCGCGGACAACCCACTGACAACGACGTCGAACGATTCATCGCCGCGCTGGATGCTCAACCGCTCGCCCACGCGCAAGGTCCGTGCCGGCTTGACGCGCTCGCCGGCGACGCGTACCTGGCCACGCTCCACTGCAGTGGCCGCCAGGGATCGCGTCTTGAAGAAACGCGCGGCCCAGAGCCATTTGTCGAGCCGAACGATCCCGTCCATGACGACTTCAAGTGCCATGCGCCGATCTTAGCGGTGCGTCATCTTCCGGCAACGCGCCCGCGCGCCCACCGCTGCCGGGCCGCTGTCATGCCAGAAGCGGCGGTTGCGTCTCGCCGACCACCCAGCGCAGATACGCGGGCAGCCCGGCGACGACCGGAATCGCGAGGATCTCCGGTACCTCGTACGGATGGAGCGCCCGGATGGCCTCCTGCACCTCCGGCAGTCGCTCCCGGGTCGACTTGATCAGCAGCGGCACTTCCACCGCGCGCTCGACCGCGCCCTGCCAGCGGTACACCGAGTCCACTGCCGGCATGCGGTTCACGCAGGCTGCCAGCTTCTGTTCGACCAGCGTGCGCGCGATGCGGTCCGCGACCTCCGCGTCCGGGCAGTTGGTCAGGACGATCAGCACGTTGTCGATCACTTGAGCAGCCGCCTCCGTGTCAGGACCAGCGCAATGAAGTAGCAAACCGCGCCCCACGCCGCAAGGAGCACGACGTCGCGCACACCGTTCGCGGGCCAGCGCCCCAGCGCCAGCGGCCGCACGAGGTCGACAGCGGCGGTCATCGGCAGCCACTGGGCGATGACGCGCAACCAGTCCGGCAGCTGCGCGAGCGGGAAGTACACGCCGGAAAGAAACACCAGCGGCATCACGACGACCGTGAAGTAGTTCGACAGCAGGTCGTAGCTGCGTGCGACGGCGTTGACGATCAACGCCATCGCCGCGAAGACGAGCGCGATGAACATGGCCACCGGCAGCACGAGCAGCGACAGTGGTTCACGCGAGATGTCGAGCGCCCAGATCATCAGGAGGATGCACAATGCCGTGAAGGTCGCCTTGCTGGCGGCCCAGACGAGTTCACCGAGCAGCAGATCATCCACGGAAAGCGGCGTGTGCAGGATGGCGTCCCACGTCTTCTGCACGTGCATACGCGAAAACGCGCCCCACAGCGCCTCGAACTTCGCCGAATACATCACGCTCATCGCGATCGAACCCGTGGCGAGGAACTGGAGGTAGGTCACCCCCTCGATCTGTGGCAAGAGGCTGCCCAGCCCGTAGCCGAAGGCAACGATGGTGAGCAGCGGCTCGACGACGTTGGTCAGCAAGCGCTCGACGAAGAGCTTGCGCCATACGAGAAAGTTGCGCCGCCAGACCGGGATGAACCGCAGCGACACGCGCGGCAGCGCCCAGGGTGAATCGATCTCCGCTACAGCGGGCAGCGCGGCACTCACGATTCGGCCCTCATCTCGCGACCCGTGAGCTTGAGAAACAGGTCTTCCAGGTTGGCGGGACGATGCAGGTACCGCACTCCGGGACGCGACTCGAGCGAGTGCAGGGCCAGGGTCGGATCGCGCGCATAGCAGAAGACGGTCTCGCCGGTGATTTCGATTCGCGCCGCCAGGTCCCGCCCGATCGCCTCGGCCCACTGCATGGCGCCGTCGCCGTAGACCTCGAGCACCTGCGGTTCGATGTGTTCGGCAATCAACGCGCGTGGCGCACCCTCGGCGATCATCCGGCCATGGTCGATCACGGCCAGCCGGTCCGCCAGCCGTTCGGCCTCGTCCATGAAGTGCGTCGTCAGTACGATCGTCTTGCCGCGCGACAGCAGCTGCTTCAGGCGGTCCCAGATCACATGCCGTGCCTGGGGGTCCAGGCCGGTCGTGGGCTCGTCCATGAACACGAGGTCGGGGTCGTTGACCAGTGCCCGCGCCAGTGTCAGCCGGCGCTTCATGCCGCCCGAAAGCTCACCGATCCGGGCGTCGCGCTTGTGTGCCAGGCTGGCGAAGTCGAGCAAAGATGGCAGGCGCTGCGCGACGTCGCGGTCTGCGAGCCCGTAGTAACGGCCGTAGACGATCAGGTTCTCGGCCACGGTGAAGTCAGGGTCGAGGTTGTCCATCTGCGGCACCACACCGACGCGGATCCGCGCCCGCCGCGCTTCGCGCGGGACCGGCTCCCCGACCAGCCGGATCGTGCCGCTGTCGGGCTGCGTCAGCCCGAGGCAGCAGCGCAGCGTCGTGGTCTTGCCGGCGCCATTGGGCCCGAGCAGCGCATAGCACTCGCCGCGCCGGATGGAGAACGAAAGTCCGTCGACGACGGGTGCCGAACCGTAGACCTTGCGCAAGTCACGCACGGCGAGCACCTCATCGACCATCGAGGCGGATACAACCGCGGTGTCCATGGGTTCCAGAATGCAAAAAGGCCTGCCGCGTGGCAGGCCTGGGCGGGGAGCGCAGGATGTTAACGCCGCCGGCCGGGCAGCGCTATACAGCGCGCCGCGTGACCGCGGCGATGATCAGCCCGCGTCGGCGACGTCTTCTTCCTTCACCACCGGCAGCGGACGATCGACGAGTTCCATGAAAGCCATCGGCGCGTTGTCGCCAACGCGAAAGCCCATCTTCAGGATCCGCGTGTAGCCGCCATTGCGGGTCTTGTAGCGCGGGCCGATCTCGCTGAAGAGCTTGACGACCATTTCGCGATCGCGCAGGCGATTGAACGCCAGGCGCTTGTTCGCGACAGTGGGTTCACGCCCCAGCGTGATCAGCGGCTCGACCACGCGCCGCAGTTCCTTGGCCTTTGGCAACGTCGTCTTGATGGCTTCGTGACGCAGCAGCGAGTTCGTCATGTTGCGCAGCATCGCCAGGCGATGGCTGCTGGTGCGGTTCAGCTTCCGCAATCCGTGTCCGTGACGCATGGTTCTTCCTTTCAGTCTTTAACAGCCCGCAGGGCGGGCGTTTGTGGATCCGACTCTTCGATCCCTCGCGGGCGGGTCGGTTGGTCTTCCGGTGCGGCGTGTATCTCCGCTCCTCGCTCTCGTACTGCCCTGGGCTCCGCGCAGCCGCTCAGGCCCGTGGCTGCGCGCGCCTTGCTACTTGTCCAGGCCCGCAGGCGGCCAGTTTTCCAGCTTCATGCCGAGCGTCAGGCCACGCGCAGCGAGCACTTCCTTGATCTCGTTGAGCGACTTGCGGCCGAGGTTCGGCGTCTTCAGCAGCTCGTTCTCGGTCCGCTGGATCAGGTCGCCGATGTAGTAGATGTTCTCTGCCTTCAGGCAGTTGGCCGAACGCACGGTGAGCTCGAGGTCGTCGACCGGACGCAGCAGGATCGGATCGACCTGCGGCGAGCGCGACGCGGCCGCTGCCGACGTTTCCGCCATGCCCTCCAGTGCGCCGAAGACCTGCAACTGGTCCATCAGGATACGGGCCGACTGACGCACCGCTTCTTCCGGCGTGATCGCGCCGTTCGTCTCGATCGTCATCACGAGCTTGTCAAGATCCGTGCGCTGCTCCACGCGTGCCGCCTCGACCGCGTACGACACCCGCTTGACCGGCGAGAACGATGCGTCCATCACGATGCGGCCGATCGTCTTGCTGTGATCGTCGCGGAAGGCGCGGACGTTGCCCGGAACATAGCCGCGGCCCTTCTCGACCTTCAGCTGCATTTCGAGGTGGCCACCACCGGACAGGTGCGCGACGATGTGGTCCGGGTTCACGATCTCGACGTCGTGCGGCAGTTCGATGTCGCCCGCCGTGACCACGCCCTCGCCTTCCTTGCGCAGCGTCAGCGTGACTTCGTCACGGTTGTGCAGCTTGAAGACAATGCCCTTCAGGTTGAGCAGGATGTCGACCACGTCCTCTCGCACGCCATCGACCGTCGAGTACTCGTGCACGACGCCGGTCATCTGCGCTTCGGTCGGGGCATAGCCGACCATCGACGACAGCAGGATGCGACGCAGCGCATTGCCGAGCGTGTGGCCATAGCCGCGCTCGAACGGTTCCATCGTGACGATCGCGGCGTTCGGGCCGACGGCCTCGACCTCGATCGCGCGTGGCTTCAGAAGTGCTGTACTTGCCATTGCTGGTTTCCCTTCAATACCCTCGGCTCGTTACGCCGATAAGGCTGATGGTTAGGGCCGGTGGGGATTCGAAATCGGGCGCCCGAACCGATTCCGTTGCCGGACCGCAAGGCGGGCCGGCGCCCCCGAACTCGTTATCGCGAGTACAACTCGACGACGAGCGACTCGTTGACGTCCTGCGCCACCTCGCCGCGATCAGGCAGCTGCTTGAACTTGCCTTCCATCTTCTTGGCGTCGACGTCGACCCACGAGGGAAACCCCGAACCCTCGGCCAGCGTCAGCGCTTCCTGAATGCGGCCCTGCTTCTTGGCCTTCTCGCGCACCGTGATGATGTCGCCCGACTTGACCAACATTGACGGGATACCCGCGGTCTCGCCATTGAGCGCGATAGCGCGGTGCCCCACCAGCTGGCGTGCCTCGGCGCGGGTGGCGCCGAAACCCATGCGGTACACGACGTTGTCCAGACGCGACTCGAGCAGCATGATCAGGTGCTCGCCGGTGTTGCCCTTGCGGCGTGAAGCCTCCTGGTAATAGCGGCGGAACTGGCGCTCGAGAACGCCGTACATGCGCTTCAGCTTCTGCTTCTCGCGCAGCTGCGTGCCGTAATCCGACTGGCGCGCACCCGAGGTGCGGCCGTGCTGGCCCGGCTTCGAATCCGCCTTGGCCTTCGAGTCGAAGGCGCGACGCGAACTCTTGAGAAAGAGGTCAGTACCCTCGCGGCGCGAGAGCTTCAGTTTTGGTCCGGTATAGCGTGCCACTTAGATCTTCCTTTCATCCTGCGGCGAACCGCATTAAGTCACCGCCTCAAGCGGGTGACAGCCGGCAGTTACCTGCCTTTGTAATGAAAAATTTCGTCTGGCTCTGCCAGCGAAATTCTCAAACTACTCCGCGCGAAAGTAGGTTTGCACTTTCGCGCGCCTAACTAGACTCTGCGCCGCTTCGGCGGCCGCACTCCGTTGTGCGGGACCGGCGTGATGTCCTGGATCGAAGTGACGCGGATGCCGATGGCGTTCAGCGCGCGCACCGACGACTCGCGGCCGGGGCCGGGGCCGGTGATGCGGACTTCGACGTTCTTGATCCCGTGCTCCTGCGCGGCCCGGCCTGCATTCTCGGCGGCGACCTGCGCGGCGAACGGCGTGGACTTGCGCGAGCCCTTGAAGCCCTGGCCGCCCGAGCTCGCCCACGACAGCGCGTTGCCCTGACGATCGGTGATCGTGATGATCGTGTTGTTGAAGGATGCGTGGACGTGCGCAATCCCGTCGGAAACGACCTTCTTGACCTTCTTGCGGGCGCGCTGCTGGGCGGCAACCTGCTGCGGGGACGGATTCTTCGCCATCGATTACGTTCCTTTCTTCAGCGCAACTCCAGCCTTGCGCGGGCCCTTGCGCGTACGTGCATTGGTGCGGGTGCGCTGGCCGCGGACCGGCAGGCCGCGACGATGACGCACGCCGCGGTAGGTGCCGAGGTCGATCAGGCGCTTGATCGACAGCTGTATCTCGCGCCGCAGGTCACCCTCGACCGTCGTGCGCGCGATCTCCTCGCGAATACGCTCGAGCTCCGCGTCGTTCAGCTCCTTGATCTTCTTGGAGTAGGGCACGGCGGCCGCGTCAAGGATGGCGCGCGCACGCGCGCGCCCGATGCCATAGATCGCCGTCAGGCCGATCTCGGCGTGCTGATGCGGCGGAATGTTGATACCGACAATACGAGCCATTACATACCTCGGTTTGTTAAGCCCAGCGCGTCCAGCCTCACCCTTGACGCTGCTTGTGACGCGGATCGGTGCAGATCACGCGCACGACACGCTTGCGGCGGATGATCTTGCACTTGCGGCACATCTTCTTGACGGAAGCCATCACTTTCATCTTGTTCTCCAACCGCGCTACTTGGCGCGGAACACTATGCGGGCCCGCGACAGGTCATAGGGGGTCAGCTCCACCGTGACCTTGTCGCCCGGGAGGATCCGGATGTAGTGCATCCGCATCTTTCCGGAGATATGCCCCAGCACCACGTGCCCGTTTTCCAGCTTTACCCGGAACGTGGCGTTCGGAAGATTCTCGAGAATCTCCCCCTGCATCTGGATCGCGTCGTCCTTGGCCATCGATATGAGCTCAGCGTGGCAGCTGCCCGCCGAACCCCTTGAAGTTGGCCTTCTTCAGCAGCGACTCGTACTGGTGCGTCATCAGGTAGGCCTGGACCTGCGCCATGAAGTCCATCGTCACCACGACGACGATCAGGAGCGACGTGCCGCCGAAGTAGAAAGGCACCGAGAAACGTGCGTTCAGGAACTCGGGCACCAGGCAGACAAACGTGATGTAGATCGCGCCGGCCAGCGTCAACCGCATCAGGATCTTGTCGATGTACCGCGCCGTCTGCTCGCCCGGCCGGATGCCCGGCACGAAGGCGCCGCTCTTCTTCAGATTGTCCGCCGTCTCCTTGCTGTTGAAGACCAGCGCCGTGTAGAAGAAGCAGAAGAACACGATCAGCGACGCATACAGGAACATGTACAGCGGCTGTCCGGGCGAAAGCGCGGCCGCCAGGTCCCGGATCCAGCGCGTCGCATCACCGGTCGTGAACCAGCTCGCCAGCGTGGCCGGGAACAGGATCAGCGACGAAGCAAAGATCGGCGGGATCACGCCCGACATGTTGAGCTTGAGCGGCAGGAACGAGCTCTGGCCGCCATAAATCTTGTTGCCGACCTGGCGCTTGGCGTAGTTGACCGTGATCTTGCGCTGGCCGCGCTCGACGAACACGACGAACGCCGTGACGACGATGATCAGCGCAATGATGAAGATCGCCGCCAGCGGATTGATGCCGCCGGTGCGCACGAGTTCGAAGAGTCCACCGATCGCCGTCGGCAGCCCGGCCACGATGCCCGCGAAGATGAGGATCGAGATGCCGTTGCCGAGACCACGCTCGGTGATCTGCTCGCCCAGCCACATCAGGAACATCGTTCCGGTGACAAGCGATACGACACAGATAAACCGGAACATCAGGCCGGGGTCGAGCACCAGGCCCTGCTGCGACTCGAGTGCCACTGAAATGCCGATCGCCTGGAAGATCGCCAGACCCAGCGTGCCGTAGCGGGTGTACTGCGTGATCTTGCGGCGGCCAGATTCGCCTTCCTTGCGCAGCCCCTCGAGCGAAGGGAGCACGTAGGTCAGCATCTGCATGATGATCGACGCCGAGATGTACGGCATGATCCCCAGCGCAAACACCGAGAAGCGCGACAGCGCGCCACCCGAGAACATGTTGAACAGGCCCAGGATTCCGCCCTGCTGCGAATTGAAGAGCTGCCGCAGCTGGTCAGGGTCGATACCCGGCACCGGAATGTGCGTTCCAACGCGATAGACGAGCAGCGCCATCAGCAAGAAGATCAGGCGACGCTTCAGGTCGCCGTACTTGCCCGTGCTGCCGATCGTCGGAGATGCGCTAGTCGCCACGCGAGAATGTCCTGTGTACGTCAGGTAAGGATGATCACTGCTTTTTCGATCGCGCTTTTTCGGCCGACTTCTCGGCCGGCTTGTTAACCGCCGCCTTGATTGCGGCCGCCTTGTCCGCGGCCGCCTTCATTGCCGCCGCCTTCTTCGCCGTGTCCGGCGTCACCGCGGGTTCGGCCACCGAGCCGCCGGCCGCTTCGATCGCAGCCTTCGCGCCCTTGGTGACGCCGATGCCACGCACGGTCACCTTGCGCGACAGTTCGCCCGTCTTGACCACGCGCGCGTCGAGCGCGAGCGACGAAACCACGCCCGCCTGCTTTAGCACCGCCAGATCGACCTCCTCGAGACCCAGGCGCTGCAGGTCGGCAAGCCGGACCACTTCGACGTAACGACGCGACAGCGACGTGAAGCCGCGCTTGGGCAGGCGGCGGTACAGCGGCATCTGGCCGCCCTCGAAACCGACCTTGTGGAAGCCGCCGGCGCGGGACTTCTGTCCCTTGTGGCCACGGCCAGCGGTCTTGCCCCAGCCGGAGCCGATGCCACGACCCACGCGGTGGCGCGCACTCTTGCTGCCCGCCGCAGGCTTCAGATTATTCAGGCGCATCTTCAACCCCTGTGCTTAGCCGCCGACCCGAATCAGGTAGGCAACCTTGTTGATCATGCCGCGCACGGCTGGCGTGTCTTCCAGTTCGCGCGTCTGGTGCATCTTCTTCAGGCCCAGTCCGAGCACGGTCGCCTGATGCGACGCCTTGGCAGAGTTCGGGCTCTTGACCAGCGTGACCTTGAGCGTCTTCTTCATCGTTTCTCTCCGGCTCAGCCGAACACTTCCTCGACCGACTTGCCGCGCTTGGCGGCGATTTCGGCCGGGGTGCGCAGCTTGCTGAGCGCATCCAGCGTGGCACGCACCAGGTTGTACGGGTTGGTCGAGCCATGGGACTTGGCCACGATGTTGCGGATGCCCATGACGTCAAAGACCGCGCGCATCGGGCCGCCGGCAATGACGCCGGTACCTTCCGCCGCCGGTGACAGCATGACTCGCGACGCCCCGTGCTTGCCTTCGACAAAGTGGTGCACGGTGCCGTTCTTCAGGGGCATCTTCGCCATGGCGCGGCGCGCCTTCTCCATCGCCTTCTGGACCGAGACCGGCACTTCACGTGCCTTGCCCTTGCCCATGCCGATGCGGCCATCGCCGTCACCGACCACGGTCAGCGCAGCAAAGCCCAGAATGCGACCACCCTTCACCACCTTGGTGACGCGGTTGATCGCGATCATCTTTTCCTTGATGCCGTCGTCACGATCCTCGGAGACGACACCTTTCGGTTGCACTCGTGCCATATGGCTGCCCCTTAGAACTTCAGTCCGGCTTCACGCGCGGCGTCCGCCAGCGCCTTGACCCGGCCATGGAATCGATACCCGGCACGATCGAAAGCCACGCTCTCGATCCCGGCCGCCTTCGCCTTCTGGGCGATGCGGGCGCCAACGATCTTGGCGGCGTTCACATTGCCGCCCTTGCCCTTGGCCGACGCAAGCTGCGTGCGCACCTCGGGCTCGACCGTCGAGGCCGTCGCGAGCACCTTGCCGCCGTCCGCGGAAATCACGCTGGCGTAAATGTGCAGGTTGGTCCGGTTGACGGTCAGTCGCTCGACCTTCTGCAGCGCAATGCGGGCACGCGTAGCGCGCGCACGACGGAGACGGGATTCCTTCTTCTCAATCATGAATGACCTCTCGCCGCCTTATTTCTTCTTGGTCTCTTTGATGACCACGACCTCGTCGGCATAGCGCACGCCCTTGCCCTTGTAGGGTTCCGGGGGCTTGTAGCCTCGCACTTCAGCCGCGACCTGGCCGACCTTCTGCTTGTCGGCTCCCTTGATGACGATTTCCGTCTGCGTTGGGGTCTCGCACTTCACGCCGGTGGGCATCTGGTGCACGACCGGGTGCGAGAAGCCGAGCGACAGGTTGAGCTTGTCGCCCTGGGCCTGTGCGCGATAACCCACCCCGACCAGCGTGAGCTTCTTCGCGAAACCCTTCGAGACGCCTTCGACCATGCCCGCCACCAGCGCGCGCATCGTCCCGCTCATCGCGTTCGCTTCGCGCGACTCGTCGGCAGCGGCAAATGACACCTTGCCGTCGGCCAGCTCCACCTTGACGCGGCTCGAAAGCGCCTGCTGCAGCGTGCCCAACGGTCCCTTGACCGTGATGTTGCCGGCGGCGATCTGGACATCCACGCCCTTGTCGACCGTCACCGGGATTCGTGCAACTCGAGACATTGTCTTCCTCCGCCCGTTACGCGACGTAGCAGAGGACTTCGCCGCCGACGCCCTGACTGCGCGCCCTGCGGTCGGTCATGACACCGCGCGAGGTCGAAACGATCGCGACACCCAGGCCGTTCATCACGGCCGGAATGTCGTCGCGGCCCTTGTAGACACGCAGCCCTGGGCGCGAAACGCGCTCGAGGCTCTCGATGACCGGGCGGCCGGCGTAGTACTTCAGGCCGATGCGAAGTTCCGGCTTGCCATCGTTGGCGTTCACCTGAAAGCCCTCGATGTAGCCCTCGTCCTTCAGGACCTGGGCAATAGCAACCTTGACTTTCGACGACGGCATCGCGACTTCAGGCTTCTCCACCCGCTGTGCATTGCGGATGCGGGTCAGCATGTCGGCGATGGGATCACTCATGCTCATGTGCGTTCCTCGCTTACCAGCTGGCCTTGGTCAGGCCTGGGATGTCGCCGCGCATCGCGGCCTCACGGATCTTGGCGCGCGCAAGCCCGAACTTGCGGAACGTGCCGCGCGGGCGGCCCGTCAGCCCGCAGCGGTTGCGCAAGCGGGTCGGGCTGGCATTGCGCGGCAGTGCCTGCAGGCGCTTCATCGCGTCCATGCGCTCGTCCATCGAGCGCGCCTGGTCGGCAATGATGGATTTGAGCTCGGCGCGCTTGGCGGCATGCTTCTTGACCGCGGCTTCGCGCTTTGCTTCGCGATTCACTAGTGCGAGTTTCGCCATTCTCCCCTCGCTTAATTGCGGAACGGGAACCGGAACGCGGCGAGAAGCGCCTTCGCTTCGTCGTCCGACTTCGCGGTCGTCGTGATGCTGATGTTCATGCCACGGAGCTTGTCGATCTTGTCGTACTCGATCTCCGGGAAGATGATCTGTTCCTTCAGCCCGATGTTGTAGTTGCCGCGGCCGTCGAACGCGCGGCCCGACACGCCGCGGAAGTCGCGCACGCGCGGCAGTGCAACGGTGATCAGCCGGTCGAGGAACTCGTACATGCGCTCGCCGCGCAGCGTCACCATGGTGCCGATCGCGAGGTCCTCGCGGATCTTGAAGTTCGCGATGGCCTTGCGCGCCTTCGTCACCACCGGCTTCTGGCCGGCGATCTTGGTCAGGTCGCCGACGGCCATGTCGATGTTCTTCTTGTCGTTGACGGCCTCGCCGACGCCCATGTTCAGCGTGATCTTCGTGATGCGCGGCACCTGCATGACGGACTTGTAGCCGAACTTGCTCATCAGCTCGGGCACGACCTTCTCGCGGTACTGGCTATGGAAACGCGCCATGTCCGATCCCCTTACTGCTTCGCGCCGACGACGGCGCCGTTGCTCTTGAACACGCGCAGCTTCTTTCCGTCGACCAGCTTGACGCCGACGCGATCGCCCTTGCTGGTGGCCGGATTGAAAAGCATGACGTTCGACTGGTCGATCGGCATCGTCTTGTCGATGATGCCGCCCGTCTCGCCCTTCATCGGGTTCGGACGGACGTGCTTCTTGACGACGTTGATCCCCTCGACGACGAGGTGCGAACCGTCGACCCGGCGCAGCACCGTGCCGCGCTTGCCCTTGTCCCTGCCTGCGATGACGACGACCTCGTCGCCCTTGCGGATACGTTCCATGTCCGCGCTCTCCTAGAGAACTTCCGGTGCCAGCGACACGATCTTCATGAAGCGCTCAGTCCGCAGTTCACGCGTGACCGGCCCGAAGATGCGGGTGCCGATGGGCTCGAGCTTGGCGTTGAGCAGCACCGCCGCGTTGTTGTCGAACTTGATCGCCGAACCATCGCCGCGGCGCAGGCCCTTGGCGGTGCGCACCACGACGGCGCTGTAGACCTCGCCCTTTTTCACGCGGCCGCGCGGCGCGCACTCCTTGATCGTCACCTTGATGACGTCGCCGATGTTCGCGTAGCGGCGCTTGGAGCCGCCCAACACCTTGATACACATCACCGAACGGGCGCCGGTGTTGTCGGCGACGTCCAGCATCGTCTGCATCTGAATCATGGCTATCGCATCCCAACTTGAACCGGGGGCCGGATTTCGAAAGCTCGAAACCGCGGCGCGACGGTCAGTCTTGGTCCCGTCCGGGTTGAGGAGCCCGCGGGGCGACCGTCCTGTGCCCCGCCGCCGGCGGGGGGACGGGGCGCACCGTCGCGCTCCGGAAAACTGCCTTCTGCCTAATACCTTGCCCGCTGACCGCTCGGGACTGGCCGTGGGCGCTGCATTGCTGTGCGCCGGGCCCTCGTTTCACTGCCTTCCGCTTCGGTGCGCCGGATGCCGCAAAGCCCCTTCGAACGCGAAGCCGGTAATTCTACCTAATTTCGCCGCAATGCCGCAAGCGCTAGATTGCCTGGACCGCTTCGACCACGCGCGTAACCGTCCAGGTCTTGGTCTTGGACAGCGGGCGCGTCGAGGCGATCTCGACGACGTCGCCCTCGTTCAGGGCGTCGGTCGCGTCGTGGGCGTGGTACTTGTTCGACTTGACAACGTACTTGCCGTACACAGGGTGCTTGACCCGCCGCTCGACGAGAACGGTCACGGTCTTGTTCATCTTGTTGCTGACCACCTTGCCGACCAGGGTGCGCGTCAGCGCCTTCTTCTCAGCGTTCATTTGGCCTTCGCCTTCTGGGTCAGGATGGTCCGCACGCGGGCGATGTCGCGGCGCGTGTTACGGATCTGGCTTGTGTTCTGCAGCTGCTGCGTGGCCTTCTGCATGCGCAGCGAGAAATGGGCCTTCTGCAGCTCCTGCAGTTCCTTGGTCAGCGCGTCGGAATCCTTCGCGCGCATTTCCTTCGTGTTCATCGTTCCGTCTCCTCAGGTGCCGAGCTGGCGCACGACGAACGTCGTCTTCAGCGGCAGCTTGGCCGCGGCCAGCGCGAACGCCTCGCGCGCGAGCGCTTCGGTCACGCCGTCCAGTTCGTAGACTACGTTGCCCGGCCGCACTTCGGCGACCCAGTACTCGGGGTTGCCCTTGCCGTTGCCCATGCGGACTTCCGCCGGCTTCTGCGAAATCGGCTTGTCCGGGAACACGCGGATCCACACACGGCCGCCGCGCTTGATATGGCGGCTGATCGCGCGGCGCGCTGCCTCGATCTGGCGCGCCGTCAGGCGGCCGCGCTCGGTGACCTTGAGGCCGAATTCGCCGAAGGACACATGGGCGCCGCGCAGCGCGAGGCCGCGGTTACGCCCCTTGTGCTCCTTGCGATACTTGCGTCGAGCGGGTTGCAGCATGACTTACTCTCCGTCTTTCGCGCCGCCTTCGGCCGGCGTCTTCACCGCGACCTTGCGCACGCGCTTGACCACCGGCTTGGCGGTGTCATCCTTGGGCTTGTCCGCAGGCGCAGCCGTTGGCGTTGCCTCGGCAGCCACTGCAGTTCCGGTCTTGCGCGCCCGCTTGGCAGGGGCCTTCCCAGCCGGACGACTGTCGGGGCGCCCTTCGGGCCGGCGCGGACGGCGCTCTTCGCGCTCGGGCGCCGGTGTGGCGTCGGTCGCCGCCGGCGCTTCATTGCGCCCCAGCGTGTCGCCCTTGTAGACCCAGACTTTGACGCCGATGACGCCGTAGGTTGTCTTGGCCTCCGAGAAACCGTAGTCGATATCCGCACGCAGCGTATGCAGCGGCACGCGGCCTTCGCGGTACCACTCGGTGCGCGCGATTTCGATGCCGTTGAGCCTTCCCGCGCTCATGATCTTGATGCCCTGCGCGCCGAGACGCATCGCGTTCTGCATCGCGCGCTTCATCGCGCGGCGGAACATGATGCGCTTCTCGAGCTGCTGCGTGATCGAGTCGGCGATCAGCTGCGCGTCGAGTTCCGGCTTGCGGATCTCTTCGATGTTGACGTGCACCGGCACGCCGAGCATCTTCTGCAGCGTTGCCTTCAGCGACTCGATATCCTCGCCCTTCTTGCCGATGACCACGCCCGGGCGCGCCGAGTAGATCGTGATGCGCGCGTTCTTGGCCGGGCGCTCGATCAGGATGCGGCCGACCGAGGCGCTGCGCAGCTTCTTGCGCAGGAACTCGCGGACCTCGAGGTCCTCGCGCAGCATCTTGGCAAAGGCCGGACCGGTCGCGAACCAGCGCGAGCCCCAGTTACGGGTGACGGCGAGACGGAAGCCGGTGGGATTGATCTTTTGACCCATTTTTCACCTATTTCTTGGGTTTGGCGTCGCCGACCGTCACGAAGATGTGGCAGGTCTGTTTGCCGATGCGGGCACCACGGCCCTTCGCACGCGCGGAGAAGCGGCTCAGCGTGGCGGCCTTCTCGACCAGGATGCTGGTCACGCGCAGTTCGTCGATGTCCGCGCCGTCGTTGTGCTCGGCGTTGGCGATGGCCGACTCCAGCGCCTTCTTGATGATGCCGGCCGCCTTCTTCTGCGTGAAGCCCAGGATGTTGAGCGCCTTGTCGACCGGCTTGCCGCGGATGAGGTCGGCCACCAGCCGCCCCTTCTGGGCCGACAGCCGGACTCCGCGAACCGATGCACTAGTTTCCATCGTCGTCACCTTACTTCTTCGCCACGGCGGTCTTCTTGTCCGCCGCGTGACCCTTGAATGTCCGGGTCAGCGCAAACTCGCCGAGCTTGTGACCGACCATGTTTTCGTTGATGTAGACCGGCACGTGCTGCTTGCCGTTGTGCACGGCGATCGTCAGCCCGATGAATTCGGGCAGGATCATCGAGCGGCGCGACCATGTCTTGATCGGCTTCTTGTCACGGGTTGCCTGCGCCGTTTCCACTTTCTTCAGCAGATGCCCGTCGACGAACGGGCCCTTTTTCAGAGAACGAGACATTCAGGACCCCTTACTTGCGATTACGGCGCTGGACGATCATCGAGTCCGTGCGCTTGTTGTTGCGGGTGCGATAGCCCTTGGCGAGCTGGCCCCACGGGCTGACCGGATCACGCTTCGTGCCGGTGCGGCCTTCACCACCACCGTGCGGGTGATCGACCGGGTTCATCGCCACGCCACGCACCGTCGGCCGCACGCCGCGCCAGCGCATCGCGCCGGCCTTGCCGATCTGGCGCAGGTTGTTCTCTTCGTTGCCGACTTCGCCGATCGTGGCGCGGCAGTCGATCAGCACGCGGCGAATCTCGCCGGAGCGCAGACGCAACTGGGCATACGTCCCTTCGCGCGCGAGCAGCTGCACCGAGGTCCCGGCCGCGCGCGCCAGCTGCGCGCCCTTGCCCGGCAGCATCTCGACGCAGTGCACCGTCGTGCCGACCGGGATGTTGCGCAGGGGCAGCGTGTTGCCGACACGGATCGGCGCCTCGTTGCCGTTCATCAACTGAGCCCCGACCGTCAGGCCCTTGGGCGCGATGATGTAGCGGCGTTCGCCATCCGCGTAGACCAGCAGCGCAATGTGCGCCGAACGGTTCGGGTCGTATTCCAGGCGCTCGACCTTGGCCGCGATGCCATCCTTGCCGCGCTTGAAGTCGATCACGCGGTAATGCTGCTTGTGGCCGCCGCCCATGTGACGCGTCGTGATGCGCCCGGTGTTGTTGCGACCGGACGAGCGCGTCTTCTTCTCGAGCAGGCCCGCGAACGGCTTGCCCTTGTGTAGCTTGTCGTTGACGACCTTGACCAGCCCGCGCCGGCCGGCAGACGTCGGTTTGACCTTGACGAGTGCCATTACTTCACCTCTTGCGCGAAGTTGATTTCCTGACCCTCTTTCAGGCTCACGTACGCCTTGCGCACGTTGCCGCGCTTGCCGGTGAAGCGGCCAAAGCGCTTGTGCTTGCCCTTCTGGTTCAGGATGGAAACCTTGTCGACCTGCACCTTGAACAGGTGCTCGACGGCAGCCTTGACTTCCTGCTTGGTAGCGTCCTGCATGACGCGGAACGCGACCTGGTCGTTCTTCTCGCCGATCATCGTGCTCTTCTCGGAAACGATCGGTGCCAGCAACACGCTGTACAGACGGTCCTGACGGGTTGGCGTGCTCATCCCCACATCTCCTCGAGCTTGGCGATCGCCGGCTTGGTCACGATCACTTTCTTGTAGTGGATCAGCGACAGCGGGTCCGCGTAGCGCGGCTCGACGATCAGCACGTTCTTCAGGTTGCGGGAGGCGAGGTACAGGTTCTCGTCGACCGCATCCGTGATGATCAGCACCGACTCCAGGCCCATTGCCTTGAGCTTCTCGGCCAGTTGCTTGGTCTTGGGCGAATCGACCGCCAGGCCGTCGACCACGGCGATGCGGTCATCACGCGCCAGCTTCGACAGGATCGACGTCATGCCGGCGCGGTACATCTTCTTGTTGACCTTCTGCGAGAAATTCTCGTCCGGCGAGTTCGGGAACGTACGGCCACCGCCACGCCAGATCGGGCTCGACGTCATGCCTGCGCGCGCGCGGCCAGTACCCTTCTGGCGCCACGGCTTGCGCGTAGAGTGCTTGACTGTCGTCCGGTCCTTCTGCGCACGCGTGCCCTGCCGCGCATTGGCCTGGTAGGCGACCACGATCTGGTGCACTAGTGCTTCGTTGAATTCACGACCGAAGAGCGTCTCTGGCGCCGACGTCGTGCCGGCAGCCTGGCCCTGGGCGTTCAATAGCTTGAGTTCCATCGCGCCCCCTTAGGCCTTCGGCGCCTTGGCCTTGGCGGCCGGGCGCACGATCACATTGCCACCGGCGGATCCCGGAACCGCACCCCGAACCAGCATCAGGCCGCGTTCGGCATCGATGCGCGCAACCACCAGGTTCTGCGTCGTCCGCTGCTCGTCACCGAGGTGGCCTGCCATGCGCTTGCCCGGGAACACGCGGCCCGGATCCTGCCGGTTACCGATCGAGCCCGGGGCGTTGGTCGACACCGAGTTGCCGTGCGTGGCACGGTTGGACGAAAAATGGTGCCGCTTGATGGCACCAGCGAAACCCTTGCCGATCGTCACGCCGGTAACGTCGACTTTCTGCCCGACGCTGAAGATGTCGAGACCGATCGTGGCGCCGGCCTTCAGCTCGGAAGCTTTGGCGGCGTCGATGCGGAATTCGCGCAGCACGGAAGCGGCTTCGACGCCGGACTTGGCGTAGTGACCGGCCTGCGGCTTGGCGACACGGGAGGACTTGCGGGTGCCATAGGCGACCTGCACCGCGGTGTAGCCGTCGGTGTCAGGCGTCTTGACCTGGCTGACGCGGTTGTTAGACACGTCGAGCACCGTGACCGGGACGGACTCGCCGTCGTCGGTGAAGATGCGCGTCATGCCGACCTTGCGGCCCAATAGGCCGAGCGCCGAGCGTGCTTCGCTCATTCTTATCTCCATCCCCGGCTTCGATTGGCCGGGACCAAAATTTCGCGTTCTGCGAGTACCGTTCTGCGAAAACCGCTACCGGGCCCCAACTGGCGGGCTGGCCCCGGCTGATTTTTCAAAGCCAGGGCCGGGCGCGGAAAGCCGGTGATTCTATCTCGAGCAGCGTACTGGAAGCAAGTCGCCGCTTACTGCACCTTGATCTCGACGTCGACGCCCGCCGGCAGGTCGAGCTTCATCAGCGCGTCCACCGTCTTGTCGGTCGGGTCGATGATGTCCATCAGCCGCTGGTGCGTGCGCATTTCGAGCTGGTCGCGCGACGTCTTGTTGACGTGGGGCGAACGCAGGATGTCGAAGCGCTGGATCCGCGTCGGCAGCGGTACTGGGCCGCGGACGACCGCGCCGGTGCGCTTGGCCGTATCCACGATCTCGAGCGCCGACTGGTCGATCAGCTTGTAGTCGAACGCCTTCAGGCGGATGCGAATGCGTTGGCTTTGCATGTCTATTCCTCTTCAAAGAACGAGAGGCCGGCGCCCGACAGGCGCCGGCCCAAGGGTCAGGCGAGTCTTCCTTACTCGACGATCTTTGCCACCACGCCGGCGCCGACGGTGCGGCCGCCTTCGCGGATGGCAAAGCGCAGGCCTTCTTCCATCGCGATCGGCGCGATCAGCGCCACATCCATCTGGATGTTGTCGCCCGGCATCACCATCTCGGTGCCCGCCGGCAACTGGATCGAGCCGGTCACGTCCGTCGTGCGGAAGTAAAACTGCGGCCGATAGCCATTGAAGAACGGCGTGTGACGGCCGCCCTCTTCCTTGCTCAGCACATACACCTCGGCCTTGAACTTGGTGTGCGGCGTGATCGAACCGGGCTTGGCCAGCACCTGGCCGCGCTCGACTTCCTCCCGCTTCGTACCCCGCAGCAGCACCCCGACGTTGTCACCGGCCTGACCCTGGTCCAGGAGCTTCCTGAACATCTCGACCCCGGTGCAGGTGGTCTTGAGCGTGGGCTTGATGCCGATGATCTCGATTTCATCGCCCACCTTGACGATGCCGCGCTCGATCCGCCCGGTCACCACGGTGCCACGGCCGGAGATGGAGAACACGTCCTCGACCGGCATCAGGAAGGCGCCATCGATCGCCCGCTCGGGCGTGGGGATGTAGCTGTCGAGCGCATCGGCGAGCTTCATGATGGACTGCTCGCCCAACTCGCCCTGGTCGCCTTCGAGCGCCATCTTGGCGCTGCCCTTGACGATGGGAATGTCGTCGCCCGGAAACTCGTACTTGCTGAGGAGTTCCCGCACTTCAAGCTCGACGAGCTCGAGCAGCTCGGCGTCGTCGACCATGTCGACCTTGTTCATGTAGACGATGATGTAGGGCACCCCGACCTGGCGGGCGAGCAGGATGTGCTCGCGGGTCTGCGGCATGGGACCGTCGGCCGCCGAGACGACCAGAATGGCACCGTCCATCTGGGCCGCACCGGTGATCATGTTCTTGACGTAGTCAGCATGGCCCGGGCAGTCGACGTGCGCATAGTGCCGCGCCTTGGTCTCGTACTCGACGTGCGCCGTGTTGATCGTGATGCCGCGTGCCTTCTCCTCCGGCGCCGCATCAATCTGGTCGTAGGCCTTGGCCTCACCACCAAACTTCTTCGACAACACCAGCGTGATCGCCGCCGTCAGGGTCGTCTTCCCATGATCAACGTGCCCAATCGTCCCCACATTCACATGCGGCTTCGTACGCTCAAACTTGCCTTTTGCCATCGC
>Ga0105103_10000016_pt1 | contig 70393 bp, 109 predicted proteins | sample PPLLaktember2015_2_FD_79107 | JGI IMG/M metagenome (GOLD analysis project Ga0105103, IMG submission 79107) | Freshwater sediment microbial communities from Prairie Pothole Lake near Jamestown, North Dakota, USA - PPLs Lake P7 Core (6) Depth... | ecosystem: Environmental > Aquatic > Freshwater...
AGTGAAACTCAGGGAGAAATAACAATAAATTGCATTTTTGATGCAGAAACAGATTTGATTAAAACTATTATCCCTGTTATTTTTGCTGAAATTGTTTCTTTTCCTGAGACAGTTAAAGCAGATTATATGGATATTACGGGAAGATTTGGCGGAGGATAGAATGACTAGGAATAGAAAAGGTGAGTTTAAAGCAGAAAAAGATCCTGTAATTTCTTTAATCTGCTTTTTAGCTAAACATAAACAATATCCAGTTACGGCAGTATTTTTGCCAAATGGATCACCAACATTGGGTATTTATGAAAAGAAAGGAGATGATTATTTATTTAGAGAATTACCATATATAAATGATTTACTTCTTGAATTTGGATCTTTTATTCTTATTCTGCAAAAAGTACTAAAAGAAGGATTTTTAGTATCGTGCGTATCAGAAAAACTATGCCAACAAGGATTTTTTGGAGAATAGAAAATGATTACTGCGAAACTAATTGTTATTGTTATTTATGTTATTCTTGGCGTTATTTATGCAACAATCGCCTATTTGCAAAAGTTTAGTCTACTTGAACATATGGATAAAGATCAGGCGTTTATTACCAGAAAGGCATTGACTAATCCATTTTATTTCTTTGCTCATTTTGTTCTTTGTTCTGCTTTTTGGCCTGTAATTTTTATTACGGATATTCTTAGTGGTGCAGAACTTCTTATTTTTCTTGCAGTAATTGCAGAACAGCAAAAGTCAAAATAAATAGAATAAAGTAAAAAGAACTCCCGCTGAGGGAGTTCTTTTTATTTAACAACAAAGGGGGGAAGTATGAAAAACTAAATAATATAATATAATAACACAACACACAATTCGATTCTATTTCTTGTAAAGGGGTTTGAAATGAATAAGGTTGAAAAAGGTTTTCTGTCTGTTGTAATGTTGGCTATTTTAGCCGTATTGATTCTTATTTTTCTAAAAGATTGTAATTGTTGTTGTGAAACAAATTGTGTAATGGAGTCAATTTATGAAATTGTTCAAGTGACTCAAGTTGTTGAAGTAACAGAAGAAGTGGAAGTAACAGAAATTGTAGAAATTACAAAAATTGTAGAAATTACTCCAACAACTACTCCTACTCCTACTTCTACTTTACCTGGATTTATTACTCCAATTATTCCAACAAGTATTCCAGTAACAAAAACTCCAGGATTTAATCCTACGCCAATTGTTCCAACAAATATTCCGCCAACAATTCAGCCAACAAATGTTGTTCCAACAAATATTCCTCCAATTCCTACTGAAGAAGATCATTGTAATAATGGTGTTGGAAATGGAGAAGATTGTCCAGTAAATGATCAAATTGATAATGATATTTGTGGAGATCATCCTTGCGCAAAAGAAACAGCAAAAGCTAAACATTAATAAATAATTTATCACATAAAACAGCGCCTAGAATAAAATCTAGGCGCTGTTTTTATTTAAGGAGATATAAATATGCACAGTGTTAACGAAGATACTTTACAAAAAATTCTAGAACAATTGGATAGTTTTATGGGATTTATGGGGTTTGGTCGAGAATATGAAAAGATTGTAAAAATTATTCTAGAACTCTCAAAAGATCCCTCTATTGATTTTTCTAATTATCACAATATTCAATATGAATTGAGAAGGAGAAAATAAAAATGGAACCAAAGATAGAAGGAAAAATCTTTTGTAATAATTGTGATGAGATCGTACCAATTTATTTTTTATTTATTGAACCAGCAGGAGAAGAAATAAATGAAGAATGGCATGATGGAATTATTTATGGGTATCAAAGCTGTAATTGTGGATTAAGCGGAAATAAAAAATTTACTACGAAAGAAGTAACAAATGTTATGCTTTCTTATTATTGTACTTATCTAAAGAGAAAAATAGTAATTCCGCTTGAAGAAGTGGATTATTATTTCTACTATTGTGATTTATGTGATTTTCACGGTAGAGCAATGAAAAATGTTTTTTGTGAATGTGGTAATGTTCACGAATTTGAATTATTAAGTAACTAATAATAAAAACAACCCCTAAAAGGGGGTTGTTTTTATTTAAGGAGAAATAAAGAAATGATAACAAAAGAACAACTAGATTATGTGGAAGGAATTCTTTCTATTTTAGAAGAATCTAGAACTACTTTTTCTACAATTAGAAAGAATATTGTATTAGTAATCAAGGCTTTAGAAATTAATGGAGTACATGAATACTTAATAAGGGAAGATCCAGATGACTCTAACAGATTGATTGTTTATATAAATTGCGAACTATGGCAATTTTATGCTATCTATAATACTTATGAGAATCTTTTATGGAGGAGCGTATACAATGATTAATATTTCTTTGCGTTCTCGTGTAATTGCTTTACTTCTTATTTCTTGGAATAAGAAAGGTCGTGCTAATTCAGAAAGTTATTTCAATATCTGTAATAAGATTATTGAATTGGGAGGAGAAGAAGTAAAAGATGATTGGTTTGTTCAAGCAATTGCTGGTGGTAATTCAAAATTTCCAGAAGATGTTTTAGATGTAGCTTTACGCTATATTGAAAAACAATATCCTGGATTGACTGAACATTTAGAATCACTATAAAGTAAATAAAAGAACCTGGATTTATTTCCAGGTTCTTTTAATTTAAGAACAAATAAAAGGGGGTTATTATGAAGTAATAAATAAATATTTTCCTGTAAATCGTCAAATCCAATACTCAAAAAATAAGGAGAATATAAAAATGGTTGCTGTTATTACTTTTCCGTTTAAACTGATCTTTTGGATTTTTCAGGTGCTTTTCAGTATTCTAAAATTTATTTTTTCTCCCACAGGTTTGATTGTTTGTTTATTGCTTGCAGTTGTAGTAGTAGGAATTAATATTTACAATACTAATGTTTCTCATGGTGAATCTAAACACGGTGCAGATGCAATTTTAGCACAAAATTGTTTTGATCAATTTGGAATTGATTTAACAGTAAGAGACGATGCAACAAATAAACAAGCAGAATATTGTTTAGATGAAGAAGGAAGAATTGCAATTCGAATTGTAAAACTAATTAGTGGAAGGGCAGAAGAAATTACAAAATTTGTTCGGCATGACAAAGCATATACATTTGAAGAATTAATTGCAATTGCTGATGAAGAATATGGAAAGTATGGTTATATTTCTTTTATTGGTGAGAGAGTGTATCCATATATTATTATTCTTCCGTAAATAAAAATTAAATATCTTACTTTAAAACAGCCCGGAAAAAATCCGGGCTGTTTTTATTTAAGTAGTTGCAAGGAATACACAAATTGATTTGTGTAAAGGTCTTATTCTTTTATTCAAAAAAGAAGGAGTAGAATGGCTAAAGGAAAAATTAGAGATTTCGGTAAAAACAATAAAACTATAGGAAATTACAAACTTTGGAAACAAAAAATACCGGATATAGAAGTAACACCAAAAGAATATATTACGTGTACGTTATTTCTAATTTTTGTATTTTTTGTTCTTCCGGCGCTAATTCAAATTTATATTGTAAAGTAGGATGTTATGCCAGTAATGTTGATTCTTTGGTTAGTTGTTTTGGTTTCAATCATTCTTCTATTTGTTGGTAAAGTTCTAAGGTGGTTTTAATGAAACATTTTACTTGTTTTATTGTTTTGGTAATTGTTGTTATGCTTATTCTTTCTGTAGCTCCTGTTGTTAAATGCGCAATGTATGCTAATCAACAGAATACTACCTATTCTTATGAAAAGGGAAAATGTTTTGTTGAAACAGAATTTGGAAAAACGGAGGTTTCATGGTAGAAAAAATTATTTTGGTTATTCTACTTATTATTGTTTTGGCTTTAGTTGGTTATTTTTTACCAATTATTGCTGAAAGTTCTGGTGAAGATTATTGTAAATCAAGAATGGAGCGCCTAGGATATAATTATTATCAGTATTCAAGTTCTCAAGGTTGTTTTATTTTGGGTGATGATGGTAATTGGTATAAACCGGAAAATATTCCCACTAGATCTGCACCGTAGGAGAAATAAAAATGAAATATATTGTTACTGATAAGATTGGTAATCTGTATAGTATGTGGTCGGATGAATTAACAAACGATTGGAAAAAAGTTTTCAAATATTCTTCTAAAAGCTTTGCAGAAATGCAGGCAAAAAAAGCAAATGGTCATGTATTTGTAATTAGTAGTCTACAAGAAGTAGAACAAAAAGAACTTTTAGCTTTTATTTGGGGTTTATTGTGTATAATATTCGGAATGGTCGCTAGTGCTTTAGATTTTGGATTTGCTGGAATTGTTTCTACAGTTATTCTAGCTTATGCTTTATATCTATTCATGGTAAGAGAATAATAAAAGATAAAGCTCCCTGATAGGGAGCTTTATTTATTTAAGGAGGCAAGCTTATAAGATAAAAATAAAATATTTTTATCCGATAATAAAGATACTATTCTATAAAAGGAGATAAAACAAAATGTATGATGATTTTCCTCAATTTGATGTTCTTGCAAGATATAAACCGGGACAAATGACAAAAGAAGAATTAACTCCATTTCTTACTGAATTTCTTAATCGTGTAGGTGTAGAAACAAACAATAAAAACTTTGCCTTGACTCCATATAATGATGATGAAAATTTAGGGTTTAATTTTAGTGCAGTAACACTTAGAATTGATTATTATGATGAAACACAATTTCAACTTAGGTTTAATCTACAAAGATTTCTATCTAATTGTGGAATTTGTATTATTTCCGATCTCTCAATTAAACGTAGGCATCCTACTTACGGTATTATGGGTACAACGGATATAAATGATTATATTGTTTTCTTTAAATTATTGGAGAATCTACTCTATAGTTATAATTTTTCTGTGCTTATGTATACTACATTATCAACATCTAGATATAATCTAATGAATGAAACTTTTTCTCAATTGAACTGGACAAGGACAGGAGAATTTCTTAATCCTAGATCAGGTAATACAAATTATATTTGGCAGAAATATATCAGGAGTTAATAAGATGCCCAGACAAAATTACGCAATTTTAGATTCATTTGGATTAGAAATTGAAACAGAAGGTATTATTCGTGGAAGTTTACCTAGGGAATTTAGAGCTTATTTTTCAGAAGATCATGATGCAAGTATTGAAACGCCTGTTTTTAAAGATCCAGAAATTGATGATATATATTTTATAGAAAATAATGATAATCAGAATCTTCTTCCAATTACTGTTGGTGATGAATTAGTTTCAAGGGTTTTAGATATTAATGATCCAGAAGTTCCTAAAATTTTAGGTAGATTAACAGAATGGTTATATGAAAATGGAGAATCAGAGGAAAGTTTTCGTGCTGGTACTCATATTCATATTTGTATGCCATATAATTTAGCAATTCTTCAAAACTTTGTACGTCTAGTTAAATTCTCAGAACAGATCTTTTATTATATTGGAGGTCAAGGTTATCAATTCCGAGGAACTTTAAATGATTTTACTTATTGTAGACCTATGACTTCTTTTGGACCTTCTGTTATTCATACTACTCCTCCAATTCAAGCTTTTAATCTTAATAATATGGAAAGAGCAAAAACATTAGAGCATTTCTTTGATAGTTATGGAATGAATTATAATAATCCTCCTGGTAAATATAATCCTTCCAGGTATAATTGGTTTACTTTTTATCCGTTGCTCACAAAAGGTACAGTTGAATTGCGAGTTCTAAATAAATCTTTAAATCCTGGTTATATCATGGCGGCTGTTCATTTATTTAGAGCTTTTTGTGCAAGAGCAATTAATACTGTTCCTGAACTTCCAACTAATTCTATTTATGACGAACATAATAAAGATAAAGTAACTTATGATTTAGGGTTGCTATTAGATCTTTTAGGTTTTGATAATAATAAAGTAGTTCGCACCCTGTTTAATATTATTAAGCGTACTCCTGATATTGTGATAAATAAGGAATATATTTATACGCATCTAAGACCTGGAAGATATAGTACCTATGTGCCTAATTATTCTAAGGTGGAAACACTTGAGTTTAAAGAAATAAAAAATCCAAATTTTGTTGATATTCATACTCTTGGGAGATAATTTATGTGTCAATTAGTTTTATCAAATCTTAGAAGTCCAGCGCTAAATAAGACTCATATGTATAATCAATTTATTCAAGATACTACTACATCGAATAGAGATGGATTTGGAGCTTTTTGTGCATATAAATTAAATAAATCAAAACTGGATGTAAATCTTGTTTCTAATTTTGGTGTTTGGTTTAGAGATTTAATTCTTGATAGTGTTTGTCCTGTAATTGGTCACGTAAGATTAGCAACTCACGCTGTAGGAAAGAAAACAATTGATGATAGTTCCTCGCATCCATTTGAAACAAATAAATTAGTTTTAGCACATAATGGAGTACTGGAATACAAAGATTTAGAAAACGAAAAGAAACATAAAGATATTACTGTTGATACGCAGATGTTTTTAGCAGAATTAGATGAAAGATATAACGGTAATAATTTTGTAGCGGCGTTACAAGAAACTATGGAATTGTTTTATGGAACGTTTGCATTTCTTATTTATTCTAAACTTGAAGATCGTTATTTTATTGTAAGGGGTAGAACAAAACAATTAAATGTTTGTACTGTTTCTTATGAAAATAGAAATCATGCAATGGTTGCAGGTATTGTTGTTAATACTGACGCATTAGATCTTGAAAAAGCAATTAAGAAAACAAAAGCGCTTGCAGAAATGAATTTAATGGTACGAAATTTTGAACATGGAAAAACAGAATTACTTAAATCAGAAACAATTTATGAATTAATTGCTAATCAAAGTGTATTATTAGAACTTGGAACTATTAAGGAGAATGACCGGCCAGTCAAAACTTTTTTTTCTGGGACCAATACTACGACAGCGATTACTACTGTTGTTAAAGATAATAAATTCGCCAATAAAATAGTAGAATTTCTAAGAAGTTCCGGCCTGTCAATTTCAGAATTAGATTATTTAGTGTATGTAGCTTATGAAAGTTGTTTCTTTGAAATGACAGAAGAACAATTTGATGAATTAACTTCAGTTTATACTAAAAAGATTAAGCCGTTTCAGAGTAAAGCAAAAGAAGAAATTTGGATTCAGTTAGTTAAGATCTTTCAAAATAGTATGGATATATATAAGCTACATCCAGAAATTAAGTTTCCACATTGTTTAAATAGTAAAGATACCTTAAAGAAAGTTCTTAATAAGTATACAAGGGGTTAATAATGAAAACAAAACTTACTAGAATTTTAACTGCAAGCGGAAGTTTTCCTTCTGCTAGATTAATTCGTGATGCTATTCAAGAGATTACTGGAAAAAAGTATTATATTATTGATGAATCAAAAGATACAGATATTTTATTTCGTTATGGTAATAGTGTCAGTGTAAGCGGTAATGATCCTGGATATAATTCTGTTGATTTTATTAATCTTTGTCGTGATAAATATAAGTTTTCTAAGTTTTGTATTAAGAATGGAATTTATACTCCGGTTTATTTTACTACTGAAATTCCAGAAAAGTTTCCTGTTATTATTCGTACCACTATGACAGGATTTGGTGGTGCGGGTATTATTATATGTAATAGTATGGAAGAATTTAAAGCTAAAATGCGCCAAGGATGTTATTGGACATATTTTATTACTACTTCATTTGAATTACGAGTACATTTATTTGATGAAACAGTTAGTCGTTTAGTAAAGAAAGTGAAAAACGATGCAGAAGAAGATAAATATCCTATTAGAAATTCTCATAATGGTTATCATTTTTCTTTGCGTTCTGAAGAAAATCTTAGTAAGAATTATGAAAGAGCTTTGGAAGTAGTAGGAAGATTAGCTAAATTATTTGTACCACTTGGTGGTCATTTTTCTGGAATTGATTTAGGATATGATCCAGAAAGAAAAGAATATATTGTATTTGAGGCTAATTCTGCTCCTGGATTATCAGAAAATAATGCAAGGGATTATGCTAATTTTATTGTTTCAAATGTTATCCAGAAAGGATTAGGTAATGGCTAATGATTTTTATCGGACAAAAACATATTTGGGAAGAACTTAGTTATATTATTCCTGAATTACAACGTGGCAAAAATGTAAATATTATTATTAGAGCGCCTTCTGGTTGCGGAAAAACAAAACTTGCAATAATATTAGCTAATTTTATTTCTGAGAATCATATTACCTATTATATTCCTGATGATGATGGAAGATTAGACTTTGAACCAACAACCAGGATTATAATAATTGATGAAATTCATACGTTAACGCAACCAGAAATTCTTTATCCTTTCATGGATTCAGGAAATCATATTTTTATTCTATGTTCAAATGAATTTGGAGAACTAAAAGAGCCATTAGTAAATAGATGTATTGATCTTAACTTTGAAGAATATAATACCGCTGAAATCGCAGAAATAATTAACCATGACTTTCTTGCAATGGGGATTCGTTTAACAAATGATGTTCTGCGAGAAATAGCAAGTAATTGTAATGGTGTTCCTAGAATAGCCAGACAAGTTACGCAAAGATTATCATTTATTTTTAATGTTCGCGGTATTCCAGAAACAGTAGAAGAAGTAAGAGATGTTCTTATAAATATACTTCAGATTGAAAATGGATTAAATGTATTTCATCGTAAGTACTTAGATTTTTTACAGAAAACAGAAAGGGCCAGTTTAGATCTTATTTCTTTTGCTACTAGAATAGATAAGAAAACAATTCAAAAAGAGATAGAACCGATATTGTTACAAAGAGGTTTAATTTCTATTACATCAAGAGGGAGAAAACTAAATGTCAGTTAGAATTACTAAGAATTATTCTACTTTTACTGATTCTGTGCCCACTTTGTGGGATTATACAAAAATGAAAGAGGGATCATATTATTATTATACGGGAGCAAAAGATCAAGAAAAAATTTGTATTGTTAATCCTGATGAAGAAATTTTAACTTCACAATTTGATTCTGCTAATTGCGATTATTTAGATAGGCGCGTAGATGAGATTTTACAAGCATATAGAAATAAAGGTCTTTCTGGTTGTAAAGTTTTGGTAGCATATGAATCAGAAATTGATTTTATTTATAACTTTACAACCAACGACTGTCTAACAGAATATATTAGTTACACTCCTAATGTGTTTTCTTCATCTATGATTTTTGTTTTAAATAGTCAATACAAGCCGTATAGGGTAAATAAAGCTAGAGTTCCTGGTATTACTATGTTAAATTATACTGATGCTATGCTTACTGGTAATATTTACGCAGATAATGTTGAATTGTTTTTTGAAGTAGTAAAGCAATTGCATACTTTATCATTTAGTCCAATGGATAGAAAAGATTTGGGTAATATGATTCTTCCAATTGCAGAACCTGCGCTTAAAGATACGCAAGTACATGACATTGCTGTTTATTTTGCTAAAGTAAAAGGAAAGAAAACAAAAAGTGCATTTGAGGAATATGAAGATTTAGTTAGTGAGAATGTATATTCAAACGGGTATAACCCAGATAAAATATTGTTTTCAGAATTATTGGGTACTGGCGTACCAATGGTAGATAAAGAAGTAGATGTTGATATAGATATTTATATTGACGGTTATGGAATTAAAAGTTGTAAGATTCTCCCATCCGGTAGATTATTATTTCAAATTAAAATTGAACATGGTGAAGAATATGATGTAAGAAAAATTGAAGAAATGTTAGGCCATAGTGAATATACTCTTGAATTCATTGTTTCATAAGGAGTAATAAAAATGTATTTCCATAGGAATTGCGGCGGTCCTGTATTTGTTGTAAAACAAGTTATTGTTACTTGTGGTTTAAATATTACTGCTGGTGGCCTTCAAATTGCTGGAAGTGGTAAACTTAATAAACAAAGGAATTCTAGAACTACTTTTATTTGTGGGGTATGTAATAAAGAACTTAGTTCATTTACAGATGAAGTTGTTTGTCGTTGTTCAGAATGTGGAGAAAACTTTTCAGCAGATAATTTATATGTATTAAACGCTGTAGGTGGAATTTATTGCGGTGAATGTGCCGAAAATCAATATTCTGGTACACGCCGAACTAAAGTTTCAACTATTATTTCTAAGGCTATGTAAAGGAGATTAAACAAAATGAATACAAATCTAACTTTTGGTACCGATCCTGAATATTTTATTGTGGAAAATATTAATGAAAAAGAGTATGGTGTTCCTGTTCCTCATTTTATTGAAAATCTTGGTGTTCCAGAAATTGGATATGATGAAACGCGCAAACATCCTGTAATTATTAAAGAAGATAATTACCGTATTATGATGGATGGAATTGCCGCAGAATTTACTGTTCCTCCAGTTAAAACTGCAATTGAAATGTTCAATAATGTAAATGCTGGTTTGGATCATTTGCGCAATTTTTCAAAATCATTTGGTTATGATATTTCTGTAAAACCTACTGTATATTATGATTTTTATAAGTGGTATCGTGAAGATAATAAAGCACTAGAATGGTGTGGTGTATTTGGTTGTGATCCTGATAGGGATGCAATTCTTGAATTTTATAATTCTCCTACTATTGATGTAACTACTCATCCTTATAGGTATGGTGGAGGACATTTACATATTTCTGATAATAATCAAATTATTAAAGATCTGCCTATTCCATTTATTCGTTTGCTTGCCTGTACTGTAGGAAATTATTCAATTGCAAGTTCTCCATATCCTGAGCTAGAAAAAGCAAGAATGTTTAAATATGGACAGCCTGGACGTTATCGTGTTCAGAATTATCCTGATGGTAATATTGGTGTAGAATATCGTAGTCCTTCTAATATTTGGACGACTAATTTGGAATCAATTGAAGGAGTATTTTATTGGGCAAATAGAGCATATGAATTACTTCAAGATCGTGATCGCGCAATTAATATTTTAGAGACATTCCTTGATCTTACTATAGAAACAATTCAGGCTGTAAATCAGGAACAGGCTAAATACATTCTTGAACAAATTGAAAGGATGTAATAAAGTGGCTAAACTTAAAGAAATTGAAATTTATTATTTTGATCTAGAAAAGCATGGTCATAAAATTGTTGAATCTGTTGTGTATAAGAAAAAGTTTTATTATAAAGTAGAAGTTGGGGGAGTTTCTGGTACTTTATTTTATGATTATTACGTAGAAAATGGCCCAGGAAAAATAGTTATTACTGCTAAATCTGGTGAGTGGTATCGTCCAATGACATTAAAATTAGTCGATGATACAGAATATTATAGAGCAAAAAGATTAAGTAAACTTGAAAGAATTATTAATAATATTAAAAATTGTGATCTCGTTAATAATATGTTTTATTTTCTTTCTATATTGTGGCTTTATCTTATTGTATTAGGTGCTAGTGCAACCATTGTTATTGCACTTTTGGCTATTTTTGGTTTTCTAGGTAAATAAGGAGAAAATATAATGACCGAAAACATGAATAATCTAACATGGAATGAAGATCTGGATGATCTTATGGAAAATATGCCAGAAGAAACTGAAGAAGAAATGGAAGAAAATCCAGGATTTGAATTTGCAAATCCAGATCGTATTAATAGGCGAAGTATTTTTAATATTGCTGCTATTCCTGTTGTTGGTCCTAATACTCTTGAATATCAATTTAGGGATTTAGTTACCTATAGGAAAAATCCAAAAAGAAAAGGAAAGAAAGTTGGTGTAGCACACAGGTCATTCTTTCATTCTGTTAAAGCACATATTCCTAGTGCTGAGCTTATTATGGATTATGATGCAAATAATATTAAAAAGTATGATCTAATTATTTTTACTGGTGGAGAGGATGTTAGTCCAACCTATTATAGTGAAGATAATCAATATTGTCATGGTGTAAATAGTAATAGGGACCAAATTGAATTTCATATTTTACGTGCGGCACAATTGTTTAATAAACATATTGTTGGTTTTTGTCGTGGTCTACAATTAATTAATGTTGGTTTTGGTGGATCTTTGTATCAAGATTATAATATTGCTGGATTTAAATATCATCCAGGAGATCACCCACTAGAAAATGTTGTTTCTGGTAGTGTAATTAAACAATTTTTTGGAGATCATACTGTTGTTTCTGCTCACCATCAAGGAATTAAAATGTTGGGTGAGAATTTAAATCCTAGTTCTTCTTATAAGGGAATTATTGAATCTATTGAAACAGATCACGTAATTGCTACACAATTTCATCCAGAATTTGAATCTTCTTCTGAAGAACACGTTAAAAATTTCTTTAAATTTCTAGTAGAGGAGTGGTAAAAATGGGCATCTTTTATAAGAATTTTGAAAATGATCAGGTTGCATTAAATTATATGGATGCAAATTTTATGGATAAAGTTCCATATACATATATGTGTTTTGGTGCATTTAATGCTTATGCAAAACCAAAAGATGGTCCAATTTATTTATCTACGGCGTGTGATAGGAAATATGCGCAGAAGATTATTGATTTGTTTAATGCTGAATTTACTAATATTCAAATTAGAGTGCTTGCTTTTTATGAATATAATTCAAATGCGTGGGGTACTACTGGCAGAGTACATACTGGTAAGCTTTGTTATATATTCTATACAATTGAATTTAATGAACGTTATAGTAATTTTCTAAAGCATATTCTATATGTAATGATTGGGGAACTTATTCGAAATATCAACATTGAATATACTGGTTATGATCGTATTGAAACGTTTGCTGATTATTTTGATTATGAAAAAACTGATTCTTTAGCGGGACTTACATTTTATGTAAATGTTGATTACAGCGAATTTAAGTTATTTGATAACGTGGAAGAAATTACAAAAGTATTTACCGATGATAGTGTTTATCCTGGATTATCTCCAAAAGAACAATCAATTCTTGGTGCCTGTCAATACGCATATCGTTCTTATCAAGTATCATTAGAATATATCGAAAAAGGTTATTTTATTCCACCAACTCGTGCTATTCTTGCTTTACGTCAATATTATTTCAAGGAGGTATTATAATGGGAAGTTTCCATTATTCTGGTTATAGTAGTGATGAACAATTTTTAAAATATCTAGATTATAAAATGGAGCGTAATAAAATTCCTGCTGATTGGCCTTGTTTTGGTGGAATACATGAGGCGTTTCAATATGAATTTCTAAATCCATATATTACACAGATTTGTAATTCTCAATTCTTTCATCATTTTGTTAATGAATTTAATAGTAAGTTTAGGCACATTAGAATTAGAATTGTAAAGGAATATAAAATTTGTGGAAGTGATGACGGTTATGGAGTTTATGTATTTCAAGAAAAAAATAAGGAAGATTTTATCCTACGATATAATCTTAAAGAATTAGAATATTCTAGCCTGTTTGGTTATACTGTTGAATTTGATCCAGGATATAATAAATGTGTTCAACTGTGCTTTATTCCCATTATTGGAGAACTTATTCGAATGGGAAATAATCTAGAATATCAAAGACTATATGAACATACAACCTCATTACTTAATCCAGATGAAAATCTAATTCCACAATTGATTCGAATCTCTAACAAGATTGGTAAAAGTATTCCAGGAAATCCATTTTATGTTCCAGTAAAGGAGGAAAACTTTTATTCTTTTGATGATATTTATAGGATGGCTATTTATTTCAAACCCGATGCTACAATTCCTGATATAGAAAAAAGTGGATATGTTATGCACAACACGCGTATTAAACTAACAAGATTTTATCCTCCGACTCAAATAATGTTATACTTGGAAACATCTACTGTAGAGGAGTAGAAAATGAAAAAACTAGAACCAGTAATTATGTTAACACAAGTTATTATGAATGCAAATGATATTACAGAAGAAGTGCAATATGCTTTTGTTTTAAAACAACTTACAGAAGATGATAATAAACTTATGGATTGGTGGAGTAATATAGAAGATTATCATGAAGGACTCGATATAAAAGTTCTTTGTGATGATATAATTAAAATTGAAGAAGTAGAATATAAACTATGTAGATTAATTTGGAGATGGGGATGAAACACTTTTTTGTAACAATTCTTGGTTTAGCAATTATAATTCTTTTAATCTTTGGTGTAGCTACCGCTGTTGGTATGTAAAGGAGTATTATTATGGACGTAATTGATTTAAAGTGGATGCGAGAAAATAGAGAACATTTACGCAGGCCATTTGAAGAATTAACAAGTTTTCCTAAAATAGAACCCAACCAAGTTTTTATTTCTCATGTGGGTGATGGAGAATATACTTTTAATGTATTTGGTTCTGTTCACACGAATATGGAAGTATTCCTAAACAAAGTATTATCTTATTATTCCTATTATAATATAAAACGAGAAGAACTAATTATTTTATGTGAGGGTAATGAATATCTTGTTATACACCCACACAATAATTCTTTTTCTGTTATCGCAAGATTAACTCTTGCAACAATTAATCCAGAAACTTTTCCAATTGAAAGTGAGATGTAGTATGTCATGTAATTATAGGATATTTAATAAAGATAGTACTACTGATCTTGAACAAGTGGTTCATGATTTTATTGTAGAATTAGAATCATATTCTGCTGGTGGTAAAAAATCATTTCAAATTCTAGATGTAGTGTGGAAAGATAAACAAACAATTGTATATTATGAAAAACTATAGGAGTAAATTATGGCTAGGTTAATTTGTTTATTTGGATCTGTAATTGCATTTGTTTGCTCTGGATTATTCTTGAATTACCAAGGATATAGTTCTCCAATTTTAACTGTCATTGGTTATATCCTGATTATAATTGGAGCCGTTTTAATTCTTTGCGCAGTATTTGGTAAGTAAAAGGAGTATAATATTATGGTTGCACTACGAAATAAATTTACTGGTCTCTATTTGAAAAAGGGAAGATATACTTATGATTATGCCAGTGACAAAACTAAAGCTGATTTAGCATACACAGATAATATTAATTTGGCAAAAAGGTTTACTCGTGGTGGTCTTGCCAACAGTTTATATAATAAAGCTTTCCTTGCAAAAAATACTGTACATTATCCTGGTAATATTGCATCGTTTACATCTTATCAAGTATATTGGGGATTTGATAAAAGCTTTTTTGAAATTGTAGAATTAGGTGAAAACAATGAAAAGAATGATAATGTACAGTCCTGAAAAAGGAATGATAACTTTAGGAGGACTTCTAGAAATAAATACTGTTATAATTAAACCAACCAACCTTGATGATTTTATTTGTCCTAATTGTAAAGAGACTATGTTTACATATAAACAAATTGCAGAAGAAGAATTGTATGAAAAAGTTTTAAATCTTTTTTGTAAATGTGGCTGGTCTGATACTATTGTTTTTACCGAACCAAAGTTTATTATTAAGGATGGTCAGGTTGGAATGTATAGAGAAGATACAGGAGAATTATGGATTGATTTAGATGAATATGGTTCGTGCGCAGGTAATGATCCAGAATTATTTATTTGTCCGGCCTGTAGAAAAGTTGTATTAACAATGAGACATATTAGAAAAGAAAATTGGTGGGGAACAACACGAGAAATTAATTGTACTTGTGGTTGGAACGAACGAGTATTTTTATTTTCCCATGAATAGGAGTAACTATGTATATTGTAAAGCATATCCCTACTGGAAAGTATATTAAGAAAACAAGGTACAATGTACTTTGGGAATTAAATAATCCTAGTATGCACCATTATGCACTAACAGATGATATTAATAAAGCCAGAATTTATAGATTAATGAGTCATATAACCAGTTCTCTTGGTACTCAACCTATTATAAAAAGAGAAATGAAAGAAGTTGTAGAATATGGTGGAAAGAAAGTAATTAAAGAAGTAATTATCTATGGAGAAACAAGAGTTAATCCAGAAGTATTTGAAGTTATTGAAATGGAGATGAATATAAAATGAAAACTTTGCTTAAAGTATTATCTTTATTTATTACTGTACCGCTAGCTATTACAATTTCATTGTACGGTCTTTCTGGTTCATTATATTTAATGACTACACTTCCATCATTTGTAACAATTGAACCTTTGTTTATATTTGTTTCTGTATTTTTTGGTATGATTGGTGTAATTGGTATGTTATTATTTTCCATTGGTATGCTATTAGGGTTCATATGGTTTTATTTTGGGGTTGTATTTCCATATAAGGAGGCATAATTTATGCGTACTTTAGCATCTATTCAAAAAATTGTAGCTATTAATCCTATCCAAAATGCAGATAAAATTGAAGTTGCTACTGTACTAGGATGGGAGTGTGTAATTGCCAAGAAAGATAATCTTAAAGTTGGTGACCTAGTAGTTTATATTGAAATTGATTCTATTGTACCAGATAAACCAGAATTTGAATTCTTGCGAGAACGTAAATTTAGGGTACGAACTATTAAACTTCGTGGTCAAGTTTCTCAAGGTTTAGTACTACCATTATCTGTATTACCAAATAAAACTTGGAAAGAAGGAGATGATGTTACTGATATTATTGGTGTAAAGAAATATGATCCAGAAGGGGAAGAAGAAGAAAAAATTGCAAAGGCTTTATCTTATAAAGAAGATAATAAAATTAAAAAGTATCTGCTACAAAATAAATGGTATCGTAAATTATTCTTGAAAAAGGAATGGCGTGGTTGGCCTAAGTTTATTGCTAAAACGGATGAAACGCGTATCCAAAATTTTCCAAATTATTATGATAGGTGGAATGATCGTTTATTTAGTGTAACAGAAAAATTAGATGGGCAATCTGCAACTTATTTTTTAGTTAAAGATGGATTTTTTATTTTTACTAAATATCATTTTGGTGTTTGTAGTCGTAATATGCGTAGAGGTAAACCAGATAATAGTAGTTATTGGGAGGTTGCTAAGAAATATAATATTGAATCTATTCTACGAGGTCTAATTAATAATCACAAGTTTGTTGCAATTCAAGGTGAAATTGTAGGCCCAAGGATTCAAGGAAATAAATATGGATTAAATGAAAATCAATTCTTTGTATTCAATCTTATTTATCCAGGTACTTCTTATCCTATCGTTAGTGGTCTAGCAAAAAATATTCTAGAAAAAGAAGGATTAAATTTCGTACCAGTTTTAGATCAAGTATTTGAATTACTTCCTACTATGCAAGAAATGGTAGAATATTCTAAAGGTAGATCTGTAATTAATCCTGATGTTACTAGGGAAGGAATTGTAATGCGTTCTGGTGGAATTAGTTTCAAAGTTATTAATCCTGATTTTCTTTTGGAGCATGGTCTATAAAAGGAGATTATAAAATGAAAATCGTAAATAAAATTGGATTAGAATTTGAATATTTTCTTGTTAATCCTAAGACTAATACACTGGTTATTCCAGAATTATATGATTTGGAATGTGATGATTTTATTCTATTGGGGGAAGTTAGACCTGATCCAGGAATTTCTACTTCAGAAGTAATCGGTAATTTTTATAAAGCACTAATAAGAACTAGGAAACTTGTAGCAGAAGATAAACTGGTAATGGATTTTTCAGGAGTAAAAGAAATTACTCCACAATTTAAAGCAGAAATTCTACGCAAGATTGGAACAAAAGAAATAGCACATGCAAAGAATATATATAAAACAGATATTCTTAATCTATCAGACGATGTTGTAGAAGATGGTAGAGTTATTACTTGTTATGTTTCCACAGGTTTGCATGTACATTTTTCTAGATCAGCAGAAGAAGAATGGGTAGATAAAGATAATAGAAAACAATCTTCAAAAATTAATCTTCTTACTACGTCACAAATGTTTTCTATTATCCGGTCTATGGATAAGAATATTCTACCTAAACATAATCTTGGCGTAAACTTAAAGTATAGAAATCCTGGATTTTATGAATTGAAATCTCATGGGGGTTTTGAATATAGAAGTTTACCTATGTACAGTAACTTCCTAAACCTAGAAGAATTGGAAAGTTTAGTAGATTATTCTTTTGGTCTTCTAAAAAAGCTAGATAAATAGTTAAATAAAAAACCCCGGAGGAAAACTCCGGGGTTTTTTTGTTTAATTTTACGGCAAAAAATTTTCGCAATTTTCAAGCAGTAAATTCTGGAATTATACGAACAATTAAACTTTTATATCTGAACTTTAGGCAGAGAAGATCAATGTCCGGCGGTACTATGGGTAAAGTAAATACTTCTATTTGATCTAATCCAGCAATATATCCAGGATGATATTCACCCAGAGTAGATTCTAAATAGCCAAAGAATTTTACGAACCAAATACAATATTCTTCTTGTTCTTCTGGACAATTTAATATTGATATTTCACCACCTAGTATTCCATATAATAAATCTAATCTTACAATTCTTCGTATAACTTGTTCAAATAATTCTGGATCATCCTGGTAATATACTTCTAAATTATCTGAAGTATAATCCCTCAATGCCCATAGCTCTTTTAGTAGTTCTAAATTATTGTTAGTAATGGCGAATTCGTTGCATTGGAAAAATTTGGAATTTGTATTTATCTCTGTCATATTGCACACGAATCATTTGAGCAGTACTTCTCTCCCAAACTTTCTTGGGAAAAGGAATGTGAGAAATCCAAGGGTAGTAAATTCTTTGACATTTCTTCATATCTCTCCTTGGTAATTTCCTCATAAGGCATTTGAGGATAAGCACCATAAGAAATCTTTGGTAGAAAACTTACTGCCTTTAATTTGAATTGGAAATAATTCAAAGCATTAGCAATATCTTTACCTTCTTTTTCTGGATCAAATGTTACGGTAACTGAGACTGAATTATCTGCCCAATTTTCCTGTGCAAATGCAGCTAAAGATAATTGTTCCCACATAGATACTTCTTTTAGTGTTCGGATATGTTCTCCTAGACATACTGGAAATTCTACTACTACCGTTGAATCTTCTTGTCCTACTGCTGGTTCTACATGAAAACCTGCGTTCAATAAACTTTCTACATATTGAGAGTTCTTAGCAAGTCTAACTCTACGAATATAATATCTAGATTCAGGGAAATGAATTCCTGGTGTTACTCCTGCCAATAATGATAATGTTCCTGATGGTTTTACTGTGGTAACTTTTATTGACTGTGGTACAGCAAACCACTCTGAATAAACTTTATCATAATACTTGGCTGTATTATATCCATGTTCCATCCATTCTCCTAGCTCCCTTATTCCATAATCTGAAACAAATTGTGCTATGCCCGTCATGGACAAACCAATTCTTCTATTTCTTAGCATTACTCTATTTGTATCTTGCCAATGTGTATTGAGTAATGTAATTGTTTTAGCAAATAAATAAGCATACTTGATTGTTGTTTTAAAGTCTTCTATTGTTCCGTGATTAGTTGGGAATAGTTCCACTAAATTACACAATTCACCAGACTCTAAAGTAATTTCTCCGCAAGGATTTAGACCACGTACTCTGCGATCCTTATGGTCTTTCTCGTCCTCTCGCATTCTGCTATAAAGGCGAGCATTGTTTACCCAAAAAATTCCAGGTTCCCCATTTTTCTGGATACGTTCTGCTATGTCTGTGTAGTCCATACCTACATCAGCAAATACAGAATTATTAGATGCCCACCCATACTCCATGCGGTCAGGGTTCTTTTCGTAATCCTTTAAATCTAGGAATGATTTATCATTAAAACCAAGAATTATCTCAGCAGATCTTCTAACATTCCCGGCTATAACTGCTCTACCAATAAGATTAAATATATCAGTAATATCTCTGGCGTCTAGCGTACTGCCAGTTTTATTTTGTAAAATCTTCTCTACTCTTTCATGTAAATCTTTCAATGGAGCCGGACCAGATGCGGTACCTCCAAATGTTTTTATTGGTTCTCCCTCTGGCCTAACTAAACTATAATCAAATTCTAATCGTTCCCTACCATGCACATAATTATTAATTAGTGTATATAAACTATGAACCCAACCTTCTCTACTATCATCAACTACGTAGGATACCTCTTTTGAATTAGTACCTTTTATTTTTACAGAACCGGCACCTAATACATCAGCACCAACACCAACACCGCACATTAGAAAATCCATTGCATTAGCGAATACTTTTCCTGGATCTTCTTCCATATCAATTGTACTTAGGAAAGAACAATTATATAATGCCTCTGCTAATCCCTTTTCCATAATTACAGGAGAACCCATTGCCCATAAACTTCTTCCTGCCGGTAACATTTTAAAATTAAAGATCCGATCATACATTTCTTGTGCAGATCTTTGTGCTTTACCCTGTTGCCATCCTAAACCAAAATCTTCTATGTGTTGTTTTTGGATAGAATAAATTCCCTCTACTACCCTTCTAACTGTTTCCCACCATGTTTCATTTTTACCATCTGGCTTTATTCTACTGTAAGTTCTCATAAAAACAAATTCACCTAAACCATTGAAACCAAACGGTGGCTTTTCATTTATATATTTACTAATAAACATTTCTGATAGTTTAAATTCTTGCTTGATTGGGAATTGCATTCTACTGATCTCCTAAAATAAATTTCTCTTTCATTAAAATACCTCGATGACTTTTCCTTGTTCAATGCTGTATTCTGAAACTAGAACTTCATAGCTGGTCTGCTTCCCAATTCTAAAGTAATCTACCTGGAAGAATAAAGCAATGTTTGTGTTGTCACCGTAATCGAAGTAAAAATTAATTAGATTGGATTGTCTACCAACAGCACAGTAACTATTTATAAAAGCCCTGGCCGCAGATTCTAGATCATTTTCAAACACAACATAGTGTGCAGGATCTTCTGGAAACTTTTCAGAAAAAATAAATAAGCGCATGTTATCCTCCATAGTTATCAATGATTACCCTGTAATATCCCCTGAAATATTCCGGAGGATAGTTTCCGATAAAGCTAAATAAAAATCTTAGCTCTGACTTATTAAATACTTTATTAAACATCTTGTGCATCGTATCATAATACCCATCATTGTGTGGGATGCACCACTTCGGATTTGTATATGCAGTATTTCTAACTGTAAAGATTGCTTTCTTTTTTGTAAGGTCTAGTACACTACATATTGTATCAATCCTCCTATCAAATCCGGGAATAACATTTAACACATAAAAACAAGTTACATAATCGTATTTCTTAGTAGGATACTCTGGAAAGAAATGTGGATCGTACCTATCACATTCATAACCTAATGATCTAAGATAGTCTGTATCCTCGCCAAATCCACAACCAAAGTCTAAAAATGTTTCTGTAATCGCGGGTCTATAGGAATTCAAAAAATCCAGGATACAGCGGGATGGCCCATTTCTTCTTCTAGCAGTATTAGATGAAACAATATCCACTGTCACACATATCTCCTTTCGGATCTTCCTTGATATACTTATCAAAGTCAGCGGTTTCTAAAGGCTCTTTCTTTGAGAATAAATATAGCTGTTCATTAAACCCACGCTGTATCATTCTTTCTGGTGGAGTGCGGATCTTATTATCAAATTCTACAGCCTGTTGAAATTCATCTGGACTTCTTTCTTTTAGATCCTTCCAGCGTACAGCAGAAGTATATGGGCAACCAATACAAGCGCTCTTAGGTGGAACTGGTAATCCTAATTCTTTTAGTAAACGAATACAATCCGATCTTGACATATTCATATCTACTAAAGGATATTCATTCTTTATCCAAGTTACATCAGCATCCGCCATTCTTTGTGCTTCATCTGTAGAAATACCTAGATACATATACACAGAATTTCTTTTTGTTCTACCGTGTCCATCTTGTCTCAATCCAATAATCTCTCTTATCTTTCTACGGATTGGATCTATTTTATAATGTACAGTACATTGTCTGCGTAAAGGAGCGCCACCAGAACCGTACCATAAAGGTAGGTCAGAATGATCTCTATCTTTGTCTGTTCTAATATTTCCAGCGGTTACTTTATAAACATTTATATCACGTTCTACGAACCATTTTGAATACCAATCAAACACTTGATAAGTTTCTTTATGTTCCCACTGAGGATCAGCAAAGATTAATCCATCAACCTTTCTTATTTTTCCTATTGCAGATAATACACCCAATGTAGTAGACTGAACTCCTAAACCCCAGGAAATAAAATACCTGGGGTTCTTTTCCTCAGTCAATGTATATACCTTTCTCACCCCGTACCTACTTTGGTTCTGGTATAACCATACCTTTCAGTAGCCCCGCAAATGTAGCAGAAACGCACATACCAAGACTCATGGTATACTCCGTCTGAATATTCTACGTATTGGTATTCTTGTTGCCAAGGTGACCAGTTATGTTGGTGTTGATCTGTCGACATAATTATTTTTAAACTCCATTATAGAACTATATAAATCCCTTGCTAATTTAACAGTTGATTGTCTAGCTACGGATACTGGAACTTCAATTTGTATAGCCGCCGTATTACCACTCATATGGCTTTCAATATTGTAACCACCGTTGAAGTAAATGGCATTATCTTTTGGGCTATGAATTTTATAACCTTTAGCTTCTAGCGTATTCTTTAGACTATGTTCACCAAAAACTAAATCATATAAGCTATGATTTTCTTCAACAGCTACAATAGAAGAACCAGCGGATGTAATGGACCTATTCATTAATTTGTTATAAGATTCGTTTTGAATATCATAGCCAAGATGAAATTCATCACTATCATTATGAGAATGAATATCTATGTAAAGAGTTTTGCTATTTGCCCCACTAGTAGTACAATAAGTATCTAATAAATTATGCCAGGTATACCATAACTCTTTTGCTTGTGGATTACCTTGCGCACCCATCTCAACATCTCTGTTGAAGTCCACCCTGCTTCTATGTATCTCAGAAATAATATAATACATTCCATATCTTATCATATATGTAGCAATAGAGTAACTGTAAGTATCTCTAACTGTTCTACCATACTTTCTAAATGGAATATCTTTTGGTCGTTTAGACCCGCCATGTGGGGCAGTAATAACTAAATTATAACTACCAGTTCCGCTAAGTAAATAATTCATTTCAAGAACTCAAATATATATTGTGTATAATCTGGTGGGATAGCTTCTGCTAGTGACTTGCGTTTGGTCATCCAGGGACAATTCATAGCAATTCTCCATGCACCTAGATCACAAGTGGAGTCATACTTTCTTCTGCCTCCACCATTTCCAAACACGCTGATTACCCTACCATCCCCCGCATGACCTTTGTGTGTAACATGCTTAGGCTGAGGTACTGTAAACCCATGTATCTCAAATACTCTATGTCGTCTAACAACGTATTGCTTATCCGCGCCATTAAACATGCCCATACAAAGCATTATATCTTTTCGTAATGGTGATCTAACAACATTCTCCAAAACAAACGGTTTCCCTGTAGCTAATAATCTCTGCCTAATAATGTCCACATAGTCTGGATATTCCTTTCCTGCCTGTCTCCATTGAGCAGTAGAATATGAATATGCCTGACAGGGTGGGCTAGCAAAGTAAGCATCATATCCATCTAATGAAACTGTACGAGCATCATCCTGATAGAACATAAAAGGATAATCAGGTTGGGGGTTTATATCCACTCCCTCCACTGTATGACCCGCTAGAGAAATGCCCATAGATGCCCCACCAGCACCACAGAACAAATCTAATATCTTCATTCTACGCTTTCAATACTAGCCATAAAGGAGGCTTGCTTATACTGTGCCGTAATCCCGCCAGTATCCCCACGTTCAGATGCCTCTTGGTAAAGGCGATCTTTACCTGTCTGAAAAACTTTGGGTGTTTCAATTTTCTGAATAAGCATTTGTGCAATTGCTTGCCCTTGCTTGATTACAACACGATGATCAGTAGGATTAATAATCTTTACTAAGATCTCACCCTGATAACCAGCATCAATTACACCACCGCCAATAATGAAATCATACTTGCTCTTAGGCCATATTAGACCAACGTAACCCTTCTCAAGTTCAACATAAGCACCTGTAGGAATGATAACTGCTTGGAACGGTTCAATAGCATACTGACTGTATCCAGGAGGTAGGTAGGCATATAAATCAATCCCGGCATCATCTTCGTGCTTTCTGCTAGGAAGTACTGCACCGTCTTCAATGGCTACTTTAATTTCTTTCATAAAATCTCCTTTAATTGTAGAACACTATTAAGAACAACACAACGCTTTGAAAGATCTGGCAATGCAAATTCATTATAAGGCTGACGAATAACAATTGTATTTATATCAGCGTCTAATAATTCAATAACATTGTGTACTCTGTCTTCTACCATTAGATGAATATCAACTGAGTTACATACAGCAGGCTTATCTTTTGTGAAGATAAGATTTCTTACATAAGGAAACTTATATCTGTTTAGCCAATTTCGTGTGGTGTCTGCAACCTGGACAGGGCGATTAGTAATATAATAAATAGAATATCTTCTTCCAATATTCTGCACCATTTCCACAAGTTCTTTACTAGGAACTTGGTTTCCGTAAAGGTGTCGTAGATTAACTAAATACTCCCAAAACTTTTTTGTTTTATATGTTGTATATATAGAAGACCAGAACTCGTGGAAATCTACGTCGAGGTCTTCATAAATTTGTAACTCTGTATAGACAGCGTTATGCCAATTATACAAAACCCCATCCAAATCCAAACCCAAGCGTTTCATTTGTTTTCCTTCCTAATTAGTTTCTTTGTTCCATCTTCGTATTCAATTTCTACCGCGCCACACTTTACACAATCCCGTTGCCACCAAGATTCTTCATCATAGTGTGCATAAGAATATGAGCAGAAATACCACTGTGACCACTTGTGTCTACAAAAGAATTCTTTAATTTTTTGTAACATCAAGACCTCCGATATAAATTCCACGCCTCACAAGACCAGGGAGCTACCCCCTGTAACATTGTATACATTGCATCAGAATAAACTCTTGTTTCATACTGAGCATGTGGATCTGAGCGTAACTCTACAAAGTGTAGAAAGTTTCTTAGGTTGCCGGTCATATAAAACATCGTGTATAAATTCTGAGGTAAAACCATACGTGCTTGTTCTCTAGCCACGCCCTGCTTTAATAATGTCTCATAGTTGTTTACTGCATCGTGACAGATACTATGAATGTAATTGTACACAGGAAGGCCAATTACATAATCATCTTCATCATTAGTACTTTCTACTTCGATGTAAATCTTATCAAGTTCTTGTTCTGTGCTACCCTGCTTATTTACTACATCCTGTAGACGTAATGTTTTTGGAATATAGAAATCGATCTGTTCTTCTGTATATCTACGAGAAACTTCATTGTAACTAAACGTTCTATGCCGCATAATTTGAGAGCGAACAAACAATGGTGTCCTCAACCTAAAGCGTAGAATAACTTGTTCAAAGGGGCTATCATGTTTATTCTTCATCAGGTAATGGATAAGTTTCTTATCTGATTCTTCTCCCTTACTTTCCTTTAGGGTGGATACTCTAGCGGCCTGACAAATAGTTTGGTCATTGCCCATTGACTCTAGTAGTTCTACAAATCCTTTGTCCAAAACATTTACTAATCTTGACTCACCCGTTGCTTCCATATAACTCCTCTTGTTAGTGCATTGTCAGTAACCAAAGTGCAAATACTCCACCCGCTAAGGCAACCACAATACAGAACTTAGCGAACTCTATCAAAAGTTTTCTTATCATCTTTTACCTCAAAAGCATACTTACCACCAAACTCTATTAGCTGTAACAGTCCGTCTTTAGTACCACCATCAATGAAGTAATCATCTACAGCAAATCCTCTGGCATCAAACTCATCAAAATTGTACAAAACACATCTAGTTTCTCCGAGTATCTTGGCTGTGCGTAGCGCACCTTTCCTTCCAGCTAGATCATTATCAAACAGAATATAAATTCTTTTCTGGTAAATAAAATGCTTTATCCATTCTGGCATAAACCCTTCACAACCAATGTTCATACTAACCGCAGGCAAACCATTCTGCATAAGAACTATCGCGCCCATCAAACCTTCTGTAATATAGATCTCGTTGGTAATGCGAAGAATATCGGAATTGAATAATAGTGGGCCAACATCTTTATAATAATTCTTGATTAGCTTCGGGCTATCTCTACGCATTTGAAATTGTTTGAATACACCATCTTGAAAGATTGGTACAGTGTAGAAATTATTGTAATAGCCCAACTGAAATCTGCGTATAGATGTATCATTAATTGTGCGGTTATAAAAATAGGTCTTATCACTCTCTAGTAAATTCTGATGAAACACTTCTACTAGTTTTGGGTAAACAATAGTCTCTGTGCCATCTTTAATCTCTTGTACAAATGTGCCAGAAAATCCAGAATGTTTTAGAATTTCCTTAGCATTAGCATGATCCAGCCCTCTAACTTTTGTTAGATATACGTAGGCATCCCCACGCAAATCCCGAGAGTTCCAATAGAATAATTGTTTCTCTCTATCTACTACAAGAGAGTCGTGTTCAACTGCCCTGGCCCATAATCTACCATTCAGATCTAGGCCATAATCTTCCTCAATCAGTTGTTCCAGTAGGCTCAGATTGCTCATTGTTTTCCTCTATAGCCCTGATTCTTTTTTGTTCTTCCGCATACTTTAGTATTTGTTGAACAGCATTAGCCATGAAATCTAACCATTTCTTTTCTTCTTCTGTAGAAGTATCACCCTTCAAAAAGAAATGTTCTACCGTTACATTTTTACCAGTATCATTAAAGTGCATCACGTAAGTTGCTGTCATCTTGTTCCTCCTTACTAGCTGGCTTACCTTCAAACAGATTTCGCAAATAGGATCGGAATTCAAATAACCACTTCTGTTCTGCTTCCGTAGAATCCATACTAACAATTGGGAAATCCTCAATAACTGCTCTTTCCTTTCCATCTTCTTCTTCAACACTTATCTTAATTAGGTATGCTATACTCATCGTTTATCCTTTCTACTGCTAATGAAAAATAATGTTCACTCTTTTCGATACCAACGAAATCAAATCCTAGATTTTGACAAGCTAATCCTGTAGTGCCTGTTCCAAAAAATGGATCTAATACAATTCCATCTGTTGGAGTAACTAATGTTATTAAGTACTCCATAAGTGCTTTAGGTTTCACAGTCGGGTGATTACAAGCAATTCCTTTTTCTTTCTTAGAAGGTTTAGCACAATAGAAAAACCTGGACTTATCATCAAGAAATTCATCTTCTAAAAGTAAATTACTAGGCCATCTACCCTGTGTGTTTATTGTTTGCTCATAGTCTGGCCTAATCTCCTGACCAAAGCCCGACCACTTTTCTAGTTTATTAATTGGTACTACTTCATCATCTTGAATAGGAATTCTACTCTCTCCAATATTGAGTCCGCCTGTACCAAATAAATCTTTATTAGCTCTATTTGTTTTTTCAGAAATTGGTTTTCTCGCCATAACAATAGGTTCCAGAGCAGGCTTGAGAGCAGTACCCCACCCATCACCAAGATCGTGAGACTTTGGAAATCCTTGACCATATAACCATCCTATCATATCCCTAATTTCAAATCCAGCGTCTTCAATTGCTACTGCAATTCTATGATAAGTTCTAGCCCCACCAAAGGCTAGTAAATAAGCGCCGGGTTTCATTACCCTTAGAACTTCTTTCCAGAATGTAGGATCTTTTTCAATGCCTGTACCATCCCACTCTTGTCCTAGGAAACCTTTAGATAGTCTACTAAATCTACCATCTTTTCCTTGTTTGGCTGGTGCTGAATTCTCATTACCAAATCTTTCTGTAATAGAAGTTAGACCATACGGTGGATCAGTTACGCAAGATGCGAAATAATTTTCTGTAAAGCATTGTAATACTTCCCTGCTATCACCCTTGATTATTTGCATTACTACCTCCTTTGATTTAAATAAAAAGTCCCCCCTGTTTGAATTGAACAAACTCCTGCTCCTTATAAGAGAGACGTACTGAACCTTTATACTAAGGGGGGTTATGGCGGGAGTGAGATTCGAACTCACGTAGCAAGGTTATGAGCCTTGTAAGTAACCACTACTTTATCCCGCTACGTATTTATTTATTGTGTCTTCGGAAATATTCAGACCAAACTGCTGTCCGAAATTCCTTCTCAAATGGAGCTAGAGCGCGGGTAAGGGCACGTTTACGGCCCACTGATCTGTCAAAGTTATCTTCTGGATGACAGATAGAAATACCAATCACAGCGCCCTCTGGTCCTTCCACAGTACAAACAGTACCGCGCCGAACTGTCTCGCCATCCGATGTTGGATGTTGGAACGAAACATTGAACTCACTTTCTTTATACTGAACCTTGAACATCCTTTACTCCTTTACTAAGATTTTGTTCAGCGCCCCAGGAGAGATTTGAACTCTCATCGTCCGTTATGCACCACATGCTTAGAAGGCAGGGCCAATACTAGGGCTTGTTGATGGAGTTTCTATCTCCATCATGTATACATTATATCACAACATTATTCAGTTGTCAAGAGGCCAACTTCCTTCTCTTTTCTCCTGCGTTCCCACTCTGCTTTCTTGCGCTTTTCTTCTTCTAGAACGAAAATGTTTTTGTTATCAACCTGCATACCACTAGTACGCTTGTTCCGTTTACGTTCTCTACGTAACGCTTTATCTAACTTCATGTTCTCTCTACTCTCCAAAACGGGTATGTATCAGTACTATAATAAATTGTTCTAACGCCGAACTCGATTAGTCTTTTCATGCAATCTTCGCAAGGTCTAGCCATGCCGGGATTTCCATTTTTCTTCTCCCGATAAATATATGCTGTAGAATTTTTTATATAGTCTTTACCAGATGTTCTTATAGCAGATACCTCCGCGTGTATTGTCTTTCTCCAAGGATTAGCATATACCTTGTGGTACTTTGCTTTATTAAACCCGACACTGATTGGCTTATTACCCTTTGTAATAACACATCCAACTTGTATTCTATAATCACTATGTTTAGAAATATTTTTAGCAAACCTTAGCCACCGCAGATGCGGGTCATCTTCCTCATTTATTCCCATAAGTTTACCTACTACAGAGCATACAAAAGAACTCCAAGAATGCACAATAAGTACATGCAACAGCACCAACAAATACCACACATAACGATGTATATAAAAGAAACCTACTCATTCTAGCCTACCATATTTACTACGTAAGAACTTGAATATTGTTACCAGATCTTCTTTATCAAACGAAATCCATGTTTCTATTTCGTGCTTATCATCCTTGATAATCAGTAGAGTATTATGTTCATTCTCATTATCTTGTCGTAACTCAAAGGTTGTGTTACAACCATTCATCCCACAAGAACAATCACCACTCAAAACTTTCATATCTCCGGCCCTATCATCAGAATAATATTACGTTTTACATCAGCATCTTCGCATATCTTTTGCCCTCCTGGTATCACTTTATACACAGTTCTGCAAAGAGTACAATAACGATATAACTCACCATATATCCAGATAAGACGCAAACAACTATGACATTCAGGACATTTTGTAGCCATTACAACCTCTCGATATTTTTTATAAAGTCCGTAGGGTGGACTTGCACCTTCGTCACATGCAGACTTTTACTGCCTACGGTTTGTCTAAGGAGACTAGACAAAATGAATTCAAATCTAGATGTATTATACAACACTTCTAGTGTGTTGTCAATACCCTAAATTACTTTGCTTCCTGAACTCTCTTGTAGGCAAACAAGCCCTTCACGCCATCATAACCAACAAGAGAAACAACAGCGCCAATAGCAATGCGCAGTACGTAAGTAAGTACACCCTGCCAAGTCATGCTTAGTACGGGATCGTTTGAGGGGAACCCAAGAAACACTAGAGCAAAGGGAGCAACCGCGTTTAGTACTGGTAGCATGATTGCATAGAACGCAAAAGGAAAATCAAACTCTGGATTTTTGGCAAGCCATCGATAAGCCAACTTGATTAGCTGTAGGGCGGCAGAAGACAAGGCACCAGCAGTTAAAACTAAAGAACCATCCATAAATAAACCTCCAAATTAGTAAGTATTTTCTGAAACAACTAAACTCATAATACCATCAAGTTGATTGTAAAGATGCTCCTTAGACTTTGTATTATCTAAAACAAATTCAAACTTTTGATAGTCATCAAGAGACGTTTCACTAATATCATTATAGGCAATAGAATCTTTTAGAATTTCTCGTTCCGGGGCTAAAATCCTAGCTCGATAAACTCTATACATACTACGGTTAGAAATAAAATCGTATTCGTTTGGAAATCTCCAATCATCTACTAATATTAGATCGAACGGAAATCTTTTGTCAGCAGGTAGTAAATGTTCAAACATGAGTTCTACCCAAATATTCTCATTATATTCCCTACCAGCTTGCCCTATGTTCTGTAAAAGCTTTCTACCTTTGCCATCTTTTACATTATCCCAACCAAAACTGTTCTGTGCTGTGAGCTTAACACCAGTAGCTATAGGAGCAATCTTCGCCATTACTTCTTTAGAATAAATATCATATACCCGTTGGGCACACGTAGTTTTACCTACTCCTGCTTTACCAGAAAATAAAATTACCACTGACTTTGAAAATGTATTTGAAGCCACCTTTAAGATCCTCCTTACTCGCTAAGCTCTGACAGAATACCCTCAATAACTTTCTTATCCATAAATCCACCCTGGATAAGAAACTTGATCAAAAAAGCCAAAGCAGAAACTTCAATTGAAATAACATTATACGCAGAAACAAAGAAGGAAGGTTTACCAATCTGTCTAATGATCAGTGTATTTTTACCTGGCAATTTTGTTACTTGTATCTTTACTTCATCCATAGAAAACCCTTTATGTAGACTTGCGGGTGAATTTAGCGAACGGTTCCAAACGATTGTGCAACTGTTCTAATATCTCAACATCACCAACATTGTGTGAGATAACTTCGTTTAGTGCGGCTGGATCTCCGTACTTAGCCCTACGCCACATCTCTTTATCAATTGGAGTCTTGCCCGGAATACCCAAGTAATCACAGGCATTATCTAAACTCTTTCTGGAAATGCAAAGCTTTGATTTTACTACATAGAACAAATCAAAATGATATAGTTCTGGAACAGTAACGATCTTTGTATTACCATTTTTTAGCAATTGTTCTTCGTTTATATACGAAGGAAAGTATTGATTGTAGTGTAAAGCTTTTGCACGCAAGAATGGAACATCAAAACCAGTACCGTAATAAGTAACAATAATCTTATATTTCAGCATCTCATTTACACAAGACTCTACAATGCGCTGATCAGATACACCAGAAAATAATTCATCTTTTGTTACAGCATCAAATGTAACCGGACCGTCCTTCTCCTTAATACACCAAGAAAGCATTGTTGAAAAGTCAGCCTTTAGCCCATCAGATTCAATATCGAGATAGCCAATTTTTAGTCCATCTAAATGATACCAGGGCTTTCCATTCTTTTCGTATAATGTGTTGGCTTGGTCTTGATTTACCTTTCCCGCTAGAAAACATGAAGCGTGGTGATCAATATCATGACGATGCACGCAACGTAAAAGATTATTTATAAATTTCATTAGTTCTCCTTGTATGGTTTTTTCATAATTGCAAATCTATATTCTGAGCGCATAAATTTCTCAAGTCTTTTTGTTTGCTGATCATTAAGATTATATTTTATTCTTAGCTTTTCAATAAAGCCAGCGTCAGTGAATGCTCCACCTAATACTTCTGCGACTCTATCGCAAGTTCTACCAAAAATCTTGAACATAAAATCACTTCTATTAGGAACAAAAGAAGATGTTGATTTCGTGCCAAAGTCATCCAGGTTAATTACTAGGTCTAGAACTGCTAGCTCTGAATCTGATATTAGGTCTGCCCTAATAAGATTATTCAGAGCCTTTTCCACAGTTAATAAATCCAAGTATTCTTCTGATTCAAAATCTGAGGTTAGTTTTATTTTCTCCCTATTCAAAAGTAAATATTCTACGTACCACATTGATATTCTCCTTTATGGATCTCTACTACAGACACCTATGAAGTTGCATCGATAACATCCTCCGTTGTAGTATCCCTCCTTGTAATATTTATTCTTCTTTATACTGTCTACCATCTTTGGTATGATGGAGTCGAACAGCGTGTCAACATAAACTTTTCTAGGCCAGAATAAACTAAAGTCAGACCTAGCAACGTTTACCTGATATACCTTTGGGGTCTTTTCAAATATCTTTTGATATGCCCAATAATAAATAATAAATTGTATATCGTTGCTAATGTCTCGCTTTGTTGTGCCTGTTTTCCAATCAATTACTGTATCCTCTGTAGGGATCACCCGATCCATCTTACCAGAAATGGATACTTCTTTATTTAGTTTTACATTGAACTCATGTTCAATAAGATCACTATCTGTCATCATTTCTAGAAAGCCACCAAAGGTCTGCCGTATATTATTTAGACAGGCATAGATTTTACCCTGCCCGGTCAGATCTATATCGTACTGGCTGATTAGTTTAGCGGCTTGTTCCTCATAATTAGGGTCTTTCCAGATTGTCTCTGCAACTTTGTGAACAATGGTTCCTACCGCCGCTTCTTGTGAAGTAACACTTTCTTCTGGAAATGCCCTGCGATAAAAGAACATCTTACTACATTTCAAATAATCTTTTATCGCTGTCGGACTTAATCTAATCATAATGTAGCTATCCTTTTATTAGCTGATTCTGTTCTGTAAACATCTACCATCATCTTCATAATATCAAAAGTAATTCTTAGCATTTCAATATCAGCAATAGCCTCAGATAGTTTCTCTCGTAGCTCAATAAGTTCACCATCTAGTCCTGTGAACTCATATGCTGATTTAATATAAGTGGCTGATGGTGGTTTATTATTAGAGAAGTACCTACTGTCTGTAGATGTAATCTTGTAGATCTCACTCTCTCTGGCTTTGATTACAGCGTCTAGATGATCTCTAATTAGCATCTTCTCTCTAATCTGTCGAGCAATATTGATCATCTCATCGAAATCAGGAAGGTCAGCAGTTGGCATAATATTTTTCTATTTCCTTTTCTATTTGATCTAGTCGTTCATTTATTTGAAATGATTTCTTTATCATATCATAATCTGTAACGGGGTCTAGTGCAGTTGCTCTATCTAGATAAATATATTTATTATATCTGTATCTATTATACAACACTCTGCAATCAAAGTCAAGATCTAATCTAAATCCACAAAAGCCAAAGAACTCTTTGATACATGACTCTATATATTCCTCATCTATTTCCAGCTTTTGTGATATATAAGAATTAGATTTTCCCGAACAGCACTCTTTTAATATATCATAGACAGCTATGTAATCTAATACTTTGTCACTGTCTAGGTGGTGTACTTGTCTGAGTACTCGTTTTAGTAGTATCCATGTATCCACGTTTTTTGGCTTCCTCCAAGAAAACAAATAATTTGTCGAAGTCCTGTTTTAATTCTGTGTACTCATTTAGAATTTCGATAAAAAAGTTTAGATCTAATACTACAAAATGTTTCACACCAGACCTTGCACCAGAAAATTTACCAAACAAAACTGGTAAAGCATTCAAAGCTTTTGCTTCTTCACCAATTTTATCTAGCCACTCTTTCTTTAGTGTAAACTGTTTTACTTCTTTGTTAGTAGAAGAATTATACCCGGCTTTACATTCTGCCTTTACCTTTTTATAAAACCCTTCAATATCCCCTTTTACATCACCCGTAAGTAATGGTTCTCCTAGCGTAGTTCCCATTGCTCCACTAGCTGGAATTTTTTTCCACACCGAATTAGCAACGTGTTTATTTAGAAGTTCTACTACTAATCTTTCCCAATCATCTCCCTTGATTTTTTGTTTATTCACCACTAATCTCTCCAATGCTTTTAGTAATAACGATAGTCATACAGACCACACGAAGAACACCTGTATGCGTGTCCAATTAGTTTTCCGTAGTTATTATAAACATAATGACTGAATACCCAAATATGATAACACTCGTTCATTTCTTACTTACCTTCAATGTATCTAATCCAAAATTATACCAAAGAGATCCTGTTGGACCATTACGGTGTTTCCTAATGATATGTTCCATCTCACCTTTGTTTAGAGACTTCTGATTATAATAGTCATCTCTGTACAAGAACATAACCAGGTCAGCATCTTCTTCAATATTACCAGACTGTCTCAAATCAGATAATACAGGTCGTTTATCTTCTCTTAGTTCTACCGCACGATTTAGCTGTGAGAAAAGAATGGTTGTGATACCCAACTCATTCGCCAAAATCTTTCCCATGCGAGTAAAGCGACCAATCTCCGCAGTTTGGTTAGCGTCTCTTTCTGAAGCTAATTGGATGTAATCAAAGAAAACAATTCTTGTCCCTTTAGTCTTATTGTACTTACGTACCATAGATGCAAAGTATTGATCATCGGTATCAAAGTTAGTATCAATGTATAATGGCAAGTCTTTTAGTTTCTTGATTGTCTCAGCCACTTTCTGTAGCTGATCATTAGAGATTGTACCTAGTCTAATATCTGCTAGTGGTACGCCCGACTCCATTGAAACCATACGTTCTGTTAAGCCTATCTTATTCATTTCTAGAGAGAAGATTTGTACAGATTGTCCCTTACCCTCTTGCTGTAAACTCTTAGCAACCTCAACGGCGGAGTTACACATTACAGCGGTCTTACCCATACCAGGACGACCAGCAATGATCCATTCATCACCAGCAACGTAGCCTCCCGTAATGAGATCGGTAGCATCAAAGCCAGTAGGAATACCACGAATACCGGGGTTTCTTACTCTGTTTACTAGGTCTGTCCACATACCTTCTAGGGCAGTACCTAGATTGACTACTTGCTCACCACCCTCTGTTTGGTCTAAGCTATCTAGATTGTGCTTTAGATCACTGATAACTTTATCAACATCCCCTCCCTCAAATACTTTGGAATTGATTGTTGATCCAATCTTGACTAGTGACCTAGCCCTGTAACCATTTCTTAGTTGCTTTTCATATTCCTTTTGGTTACTCTTATCAAACTGTAGGTTCTTGATGTGTAAAATATAATCAGCGCCACCAGCATCTCGTAGCTTACCCTTACTATCTAGATAAGAGCAAACCATTGAATACTCTGGTATCGCGTGTTCAGCCACAATCTCAGTAATTGTTTGTGCAATTAGTTGGTGAGATCCGGTGCTGAACATAAAAGGTTTGATTGTAGAGTTGAACGCAGTATCAGGATTATTTAGAATAATACTTAGAACTGCTAACTCTGAGTCGTTCATAAACAAATCATTTGTCATCAAATGGACTCCCTATATTGATTGGTAATTTCACGCCGTTTATTTTATCAAGCCTTTGCTTTACTAAATCGACCAAAGAATTTGGAGGAACTACCTCGCGCTTTTCTAGCTGTTTCTTACAAACATAGGTAAGTAACCCGACAATGTTTGTATGATTTAGATCGCTATTAGAAGAAATTTCTACTATAGAACTGAATACAGTTTTCCTACCATACAGTTTAACTAAACGATTGAACATTTTTATATGCGTTACAGAAAATGGTAACTCAAAAATTTCGCAATAGAATTTAGTAAGAAGTAGTCCAGGATTTGTATCTTCCTCCAATAATGACAAGTAGTGTCCAATTACATTTTCCATGATCCTCCTTTATAACAAAGTTGGTGAGAAGGACTCGAACCTTCTCTAAGAACGGGATTATATCCAGATGACTACGGGATATTTATGTTAGGCCAGAACAACCGTTCGGTTTTTCCGTAGTCTCACCAACCAGAAACTAATTGTCGAACAAGTCTGCCATCTGGTTAGATAGCTCACTCGAAGGGGTGGAAGTTGTCTTCGTCATTTCCCTACGAGCCGCAAAAATATCAGACAGATTTACACCGCGAAGTAGATCCTGAATTTCGTTTACCTTTAGAACGATGATAGCCTTTTCTAGATCGAATAGCTGATCTTCTGGAACAGTAACAACATCATTCTTTTCTGGAAGTGGGCTAGCTACGGGAGCAGTTTTGCCACCCATTGCTAAAACGTTTAGATCGAAGTTCTGAATACCAATTGGTGTCTGCGTTTCCTCATCAAGAACTGTGGCATTATGAAAATCTAGCTGTTCAAAAAACTGCTTGCCTTTTGATAGAACCTTTACTTTGTTTAGTGGTGCGGCTTTTACTTCTGCTAAAGAAGCATTGCACTTTGGGCATGAGCCTGGGAACAGTCCGTTTACTTTCTTTACTTCTGCCTGACACTTTGCACATACCTTGGTAGGAGTACGGTCAAGCACGTTTAGATATGCAACCTGCCGCCTAGTAACAAAACCAGGGATTGTTGAGATATTCTTTTCGCTAGGATTTTCTGCACGTAGTCTAGTATTGTTATTACAGATTGGGCATTCATCCCCTAGACATTTAATTGTAGCGCCACGAATGTAATGAGTATCATGTACTACAGCTTTTTCAGTAAGAATACGAAGGATATGTGATCCCGGAGAGAGATCAATAAACTCTGTTCTGCGAAAATTAGATTGTTTATTTGGAGTACGAAAGTCTGCCAACGACATAGTTATTCTCCTTTAGAATTTGATAATAGGGTTTTTAGTTCGTCCATTACATTAGCGCGTTCTTCAATGAGCAACAATAATTTTTCTGTTCCGGCCTGTTGCTCTTTTCGTGCAAGTTCTGCATAGCGCTCATAAACAATATCGACACTTACTAGTTGTAGGTAACGAATAAGATCAACCGCGTGTGTATCCATTGCGACTTCTTCAGGAAGATCATTGATATAATCCGTTACCTTTAGATTTTTATAGTCGCCCAAGCTATACAAACGCTCAACACCAAGATTTCTATTCATCCAGTTCTCCTTCCGTTTCAGATTGATTATTGTATTTACCTACGATATTATAGCACATTTCTTTTATTTTGTCAAGTACCTCTTGATTACTTTCAAGAAAATCCATTGTGGCTACAACACCTTTACCTAGCATTGTTTCTCCAAAACGATAATATGGACCAGCCTTTTGCAATACACCTAGAAACTCTGCATAACTAATTAGATCCCGCATACTATCAATTCCTTTACCAAAGATAATAGGAATTAGATACGATCTAAAAGGTGGAGCCATTTTATTCTTTTTGATTGTAAACTTAGTCATAATACCAATTGTAGATTCTCCGGCTTTTATTTCTTGAGCCTTGGAAATTGGAATTAGTAAACTAGAATAATGCAATAAAGCGTGACCTCCCGGCATTGTGTAGGTTTTTACATAACTACCAATACTATCCCTAACCTGATTGATAAATAAAATAGCAATGTTTTTCTCACGAACCTTATAGGCATTTCTACGGAAGAACTTAGAAAGATCTCTAGGAATGATTGCCATTGTTGACTCATCAAACTTCTTTTCCATTTCTTCAGGCGTAGCTAGGGCGGCAATTGAATCTAGCACAACCAAACTAAAGTCGCCAGAATTTATAGCCGCCTCTAAAATATTGAAAGCATCATCAGAAGTTTCTGGTTTAGATATTGTGAATAAACCACCATCACTAAATGATTCTCCTAGTAGCTGTTCAATATAGTCCATGAACATTTGGTTCTCAACATCAATGTATAAAACGCGCTCACCTTTTCGCATTGCTTCTCTACAGATTGATAGAGCGATTGTACTTTTACCACTTCCCTCTGGCCCGTAGATAGTGGTAAATCTTCCCTTTGGAATACCACCAATACCAATGCTAGTATCTAGAGAAAGTGCCCCGGTTGGAATTGGTTCCACCTTATCCTCTCCGGTAATAAACACCTTGTTGTAATCATCACCATAAAGATCCTGCATCTTATCTGTAAACGTTTTTGCTTTAGCCACTTGCTGTCTCCATGTAGTCTAAACTATATTCATAAAATTTAATTGTGGCGGTGACAATACAAGTATCCTCATTGTTCCTCGGATCTGTTGAGATAATTTGAATTTCACCATTAGGTAGATACCTAAACGGTACTGGCTTTCTTGTGTACTTATTAATAACAGTAACAAATTTCATCTTCTGTTCCTTTCTAGTGTACCCAACACTTATCTAGTTTTCCATCAACTGCCGCAGGTACTACGTCTTGTAGGTACTGTCTCTCTGTCTCGATCATAATATTTTCTACAAATTCTTTAGCTTGCTCAGCTATATCATCAGAAACCTCTACAACAATTTCATCATAGACCTGGATTAGAATTTTTAGTTTATCCCCAAAAGGATTTTCATAATAAATTCTACATAAAGATTTCTTGATAATGTCTGCCCCTGTTCCCTGAATAATGTGATTGAAGCCTTCACGAACTACAGCGGCATCATGCTTCTGGCGTTCTCTACTTCCACCAGGAAAGAATTTCTGTTCTTCAAAGAAACGTTTGCGACCCGTCATTGTTGTAGAATAGCCATGCTTTTTAATTAGCTTGCCAACAAGTTCCTGTGCCTGTCTAATCTCTGGATAGGCATCTGTATAAAAGGCATCAAGTAACTTGCGACCTTCTTCAATTGGAATACCAAAGTTTTTATAAAGACCCCATTCAGTAGAACCATAGCCTACTGCAAAGTTTAGTGACTTTGCTTTTTGACGTTGATCTTTATCTACTTGCTCAATCGGTATACCATAAACATTAGCCGCTGAAGCCGCGTGTAGATCTAGATTTTGTACGTAAGCATCAATCATTTTCTTTACACCCGCAAACTTAGCAAGTAGTCTTAGTTCCTCTTGACTAAAGTCTACAGCAAGGATCTTATGTTCAGGACGAGCAATAAACGCATTACGATAAACGGAGTCCCTAGGAATGTTCTGTAGGTTAGGGGCACTACTAGCAATTCTACCTGACTGTGCGCCTAGCTGACGGAACTCAGTATGAATTCTACCAGTAACAGGATGAATTGCCTCAATGAAATTATCTCCGAAAGAAGATACTTTCTTTGCCTGTTCTCTATAGTCTAACAAACGTTTGATAATTGGATGTTGTGTGAGATACTTATTAATAATCTTTTCGTTTGTTGACTCGATTGGGATACCATAAACATCCCGTAACATAATCAACATCTGATCAGAAGAATTAATATTAAATGTTTTGATTAGAAAGTCACTAATATAACTAGCATCAGTAATTTGTTCTAGTGGGGCACGATCACGTTTTGTTTTGATACCAAGCTTTAGAAAATCAACCATTTCTAAAGCATTTGAAAACCTATCACTATACTTACTAATAAAGGTTTCAACAAATTCTGTGATCAATTCCTGCCTAAGTCTATCTGCTACAATAGCGGCGTCACCACCTAACTCTCTCCACTTTTCCTGATCAATTGCAACTCCCTCTAACTCCATACTACAAATTACAGGAAGTGTTAGCATTTCTAACTGTAAGATAGCTAGTTGTTTTTGGTTTGCTAATTTTGCTAGCTGGTAATCTTTGATTGTTTTTAGAAAGGTTACGTCAGTTGCGGCATATAATAGATGTTCTTCTGTAATCTCTATATTCGGATTAGAAAAGAAATCCTTTCTGATTTCTTTATTTAGTTTGGTGCCACAATAATCTTCTACTAAATCAGCAAGTGAATAAAAGCGATCTTTACCTTTTACTATACCATTAGTAATCAAGATCTCAGCAAGCATTGTATCATACACTTCTGTTAGTAGTTCACCATAGTTTGTGTAAAGCATCTTCATATCAAACTTGATGTTGAACCCTACAGCAGTTAGCTTACAGTCCTTTAGCAACTGAACTACATACTTAGTCTGTCGTTCACCTAGCTTCCTAGTATCAAAAATATAAACTGTATCACCAAGCTTTACTTGAAGTAAAATAATTTTATCAACAAAGAAGTCTAATCCAGTTGTTTCTGTATCTAAATAGTATTCACTATTAGATTGTAAGTCTGGTATAAAATTTCCAAACTCCTCTAGCTTGGTAATGTAGTGATACATAAATTATTCCTTTGGCTCTCGATGAAGCATAATACAAAACTTTGCATACATACTTTCCAGGTTTAGTGTGCTGTCCTCATACGCATCACAAAACTCTTGCATCACTGTTTCTGCTAGATCAACACTATCAGAAAGTGACGCGATTGTTAGCACAATATTATCTAGGAAATTAGAATATAACATCTTAGACATTGTGAATTGATTTACAATACTGTTGATTGCTTCCTTACGATCTACTGGTACTGGTTGGTTATCCATTTACATCTCCCTTAGTGTCCTAATATCGGAACAATTACTTTTCTTGATACCCAGGTTAATTTTACATTACCTAGTACTCTCATCAAGTCTACTGCCATAAGTCTGCGTTCTTTTAGATTTTCTGCCTCTAACCTCCATCCACCATTTACTTGGTTTACCATCAGTTTTGAATCAGAATGGATTTCAATGTGGTAGGTATTATACTGCTTTTCTAATAAGAATTCAAGTAGGCAAATTAAGATCTCATACTCTGCCTCATTTGAGGTAGAGCAGTTATCAAACTCTATTCGTTGTCTATGAAGTTCTGTCATGCCATCATCAGATGGAGTACGCACCACAAAGCTTCCATAAGCATTTGACCTTGTTTTATTATTACACCCTCCATCACAATAACAGACTAACATAAGTTACTCCTGATAGGTTGGTGGATTAATCAAATCATGTAAATCTTCCATGTATGTATCATCCACCCAAATAAAACCAAAAGTAGGCAAGCTTGTGTAAGCGGTAGTAAGAGCAGATACAAGTCTTCCAATTTCTAGATCTTTTGAAGTAACTACTTTCCAACCAACTGTCTTTAGATAATCTACCAAACAAATAGCTTCTACACAATTTGCTAAATAAGCTGTCTGTCTACCAATCATTGAATAAACATTTCGATAGGAAACTGTAGCCATATCAATTGCATATAAAGCCACGCCACGAGAACCTAAAGTACGAATAAGCAAAAGATCATCTGAATTATCATTACTCTGCAAAATCCAAGACTGTTGAAAACGGTTTCTAATTACATCCTGAACAATCCCAATAGTTGTGTATTCACTCAACTCTATAACCTGTCCAACTGGTACAGCCAAACGATCTGCGCTCATACCAGCACAACTGGTTAGTAGAACAATAACTAAAAAGATCCAAGGTAATTTAATAAGCTTTTCCATTACGTACTGCCTCCCTTATTTTGATTAGTTCTTCTAGTGGCCTCTTTGTATCTGTTTCATAAACAATTCTTGCTGGCTCTCCATCAACCAAACCTTCTTCTGCATGAACAAGTCTTACAGGCTGAACTTGAATAGCTCTACTGAATTCATCAGACTGTTGACATTCTTTTATTTTTGTGATATAATTAATTTCTTTATCACTTAGTTCTTTATTGTTCATTAGTTTATAATAAATAACAATTAGATTATTCCTCACATCCTTTAGCTCAAACAAATCTTCTACAAGGTGAAGTCTACCATTATCATAAATAAGTAGACCGGCTACTACATCCTTTAAGTTTTCCATTTCTTTTCTCCTTTACATAACCGTTTCAAAATTATGGTGCTTCTTACTTTTACCATCTGCTTCTTCTGAGTAGGGGCGAAATTCACCGTCATTGAAATCAGGATTGTGTTCTACCCAAGCATTCACATCTTTAGTTAGTTTATTTAGACCACTTACAATTGCATTGATATAATAACCGGCTAGTTTTTTATTCTCCTTTGTTTTAGTTAGGTTGATAAAAGTATTCCAGATTGATCGGAAAGCATCCTGTAGAACTACATCTGTTTCACCGTCCTTGAAGAAGTTGATACCGTCTTCTGTTTTATATTCACGTTCTGCCTTGACTGTATCTTCATACTCACCATCAATTACTTCTTCTTCACCATTCTCTAGGTAACGGTTGGTTGGTGCTTCATAACGAGTACCATCTGACATTACACGGGCAGGAAGTTGCTTAGGTTCTTTTTCTTCTTTGATAATTTCTAGTGCTTCTCTGATTGATGTAGCATTCTCTAGCAAATGTGGCGCGCGCGCCACATTTGAGGCAAGCCTCATATAGCGAACAGCCTGATACCTACTAAATTCACAATTACTCATAACCCAAGGAATAAAATCACCATGTTCAAGACTGCTCTTTACTTCTTCCAAAATCTGACCAATCTCAATTGCGTACTGAACCATATTCTGTGCGGAGGAAACAATCATGCTTTGTAGTTCGTTTACTCGCTCGGCTCGTTCTGTATTCAGAACTTCTAGATCAACAACTTCTGCTTTCACGATTTCGCTCATACTCAGATCTCCTTTTGAATTTGTTTTCTTAGCTATATTATAGCGAGTCTTTTTCATTTGTCAATAGGCAATTTCGGAGGAATTCAAAGTTAATCCCATGATAAGTTGTCTTGCCACACACAGTACAAATGAGGTATGCTCCCCCCGTCATTGGGTAAAGAGATACAGTACCACAACCACATTGCTCACAAGTACTTGTTACGCCAGTAAGACTTTTTTCTACAACATCTCTATCGAGAACAGTCATAACAAACTCCTTTATATAAAATATAATTTATACTCTTTATTTTTTCCTCATCAAGACCAATTATTATTATATCACGACTTTTAAAGTTTGTCAAGGGGGTATTGACAAACCCATTAGAATGTGGTATAATGTTGTATGACATAGTATAGCACACTATGAACCATTTGTCAAGGAGGAATTTCATGCCAATCAAAGCTAAGAACGGTGAGTATCAATGTATGTTCTGTAACTTCACTCACCCAAACGTATTCAATCTAGATCAGCACCAAAGGGAAGCTCATGAATACTACCTTGTTCCTCTACTTAAGGAGGAACTTGTTAGGTTGCTTCAGTATTTTAGAACTGGTGACCAAGAACTAATCACCAAGAGAATGTATGACACAATTAAAAAGTATGCTACATATAGGATTAAGCCACCAGAAGAAGACTAATAATGGGTCATATTCATGAAAATATGTTATAATTAATATATAATGAGAATTAATTGAAAGGAATAAGAAATTATATGACAAGAGGACGCAATAAAAACTCATTTAGAAACATGAGACAATATAAAGATTTGTCTGATGATGAATTTGATAAGATATACAATGAGATGGTTTTTGGTGTAGAGAAGGATGAAGTTATCCAGGACAAGTTTGATAGAATTATGGGTGACTTTGAGAACGAATATGATCTTTCTGAGTTACTACCAAATGATAGAATTGTTCTAAAGAGTCTAGTTAGTGCAATGATTCAACTACAAGATTATGAAGTGTTTCTAAACACAGCCTCTAAAGAAGGTGTAAACAGTAACAACATTGTTACAGTAGAAAAGATTAGTAACATTTGCAAGAGTCTTAGAAATGATATTTCAAATATGCAGAATGACTTGGGCATTACTCGTAAGACTAGAAAGAATGATAAAGAACAAAATGTTCTGAGTTTTATTGAGGATCTAAAAAAGAAAGCTGCTCAATTCTCACAACAGAAAATGCAGTATATCTTCTGTGAAAAATGTGGTGTACTACTTACTACTGTTTGGTGGAAGAATCCAGAGACAAGTAAGAACAAGATCGTTGTACATTGTAATAGAAAATTAGAAGACGATGAGGTTTGTGGTTGGTCTAAATCATTTTCTTCTAAAGAGTTAGCAGAACTAAATGGATCTAATAGATTGGACTTGATGCCAGAAAGTATGAGATAACATGCTAACATTTAGTAAACTAGGTGATTACGGTAGATTTGGTAATCAATTATTTCAGATAGCCAGCACAATTGGTATTGCCACGAAGAACGATCAAACATATGGATTTCCTAAATGGAAATACCAAGAGTACTTTAAAAATCCTCTACCTATATTTGATTCTACTATAACCCATGTAATTGAAGAAACAACAACTAAATACAAAGATATTGTTCTAGACAAAAGTTTTGATCTTAGAGGATACTATCAAAGTTATAAATACTTTGATCACTGTAATAGTCTGATTAGATATTACTTTATGTTCTCAGAACCAGATGCTTTAGTTAGGGCTTGTGCTGTCCATGTAAGAAGGGGCGATTACGTTTCACTCAGCCATATACATCCTAATTTATCTCCTGATTATTACAGAAGGGCTATGAATTTATTTCCAAAGGATACGCCATTTCTAGTAATGTCTGATGATATTAATTGGTGTGTAAACAATATAAATTTTGCTGATAAAGATATTGTCTTTTTCTATAACGATGAAATCAATTCTTTTCGTGTTATGTCTCAGTGTGAACATAATATTATATCTGCCAGTTCTTTTTCTTGGTGGGCTGCTTATCTAAATAAAAATCCAAATAAAAGAGTAATTGCTCCTAGCGTATGGGCGTTCAATGAACCTAAAGAAACTATAGAAGATAGATTACCTCCTGATTGGGAAAGGTTAGAATTATGAAGATTAATGAGCGTGGTTTTTGGGAGAACAATTCAACTGAGGGTCACGGTGTTGACCAGGGACTAATGAAAGGTTTAGCAGATTTCTTTCATTCTAATTCCTACCACAAAGTAGTAATTGATATTGGTTGCGGTGAAGGATCATACACTAAGTATCTAAATGAACATGGAATTTATTGTGAAGGTTATGATGGTAATCGGTATACTCCTGTAATTACAAATGGTCTTTGTCATGTTGCTGACTTCTCACAAGAGCAGCATCTAGGATCTTACGAATGGGCTATGTGTCTAGAAGTAGCAGAACATATTCCAGCAAAATATGAGGACATATTCTTAGACAATCTGCACAGACATAACGTAGATGGGATTGTTATCAGTTGGTCTATTCCTGAGTTTGGTGGTGACGGTCACGTAAACCCTAAGCCTAACAGTTATGTAATTGATAAGTTTATTTCTATGGGTTATCTCTACGATGAAAACTCCACCACTATACTAAGATACTCCTGTGCAGAATACCCTAATCCTTGTTGGTGGTTTGGACACACGATCTTTGTGTTTCGAAAAGGAGAAGTAAATGGACTATGAGATGGTAGGTAATTGTCAAGTAGAAAATCTAAATCAAATATACTTGGACTATTTTGGTTACAAAACTGATGGGGTATTCGTAGAGGTTGGTGCATATGATGGTTATAACTTTAGTAACACTTGGGGATTAGCTAGGGCTGGATGGAAGGGATTTTATATTGAACCCATTCAGGAATATGTACAAGCCTGTATGAATAATCATAAGGGTCATAATGTTTCTGTCATACAAAAAGCGGTAGGAAACTTTAGCGGTACAGTTAGAATGCAGATAGCGGGTACACTATCTACCTATGATGACTTTTATATCAAGTCCTCGGTGTGGGGTAGCCAGTATAAAAACAATACAGTCGAGGTAGACATAGATACTCTAGATAATATTTTACTCACTAGAGTTATCCATGATGAGATAGATGTTCTGGTTATTGATACTGAAGGTTCAGAACTAAAAGTTCTAGAGGGCTTTGATCTAGAATATTGGAGGCCCAAGATGGTAATTATAGAGGCACACGAAAAGAACCCCTATAAAGAACTAACCTTACTAGTACCAGATATTGATAACTACTTTTCTAGCTACCGTAAAATTTATGCGGGGGAAGTGAACAGTATTTATGTTATTAATTAATTATGCAACAGAAAACTATAAAGCACAGCAAGCAGCTTTATCAGCGGAAGCACACAACGCAGGTTTCCAAGTAATAGAGTTTTCTCCAATAGATATACCAGAAGATTATTATCTGAAACATAAACTGATCCTTGATCAGAAACGTGGTGCTGGTAGTGCCTTGTGGAAACCCTACATCATAGAGAAAACCATGATGGAGCTTAGAACTGGCGCTAAACTTTTGTACATGGATTGCGGAGATAAAATAATAAGAAATGATTTCCGTAATTACATTGAAACCAAATTAGATAGTTATCCTTTCTTCTTTGTTCAGAACACGCATCTAAATAAACATCATACTCGCAGGGATTGTTTTACGCTTATGGATTGTGATGATGAATACTATTGGAATTATCCAATTCTTGAAGCGGGTATTTGTGGGTTTGAAGTTACCAACAGAACAATAGCTTTTGTAAACGAATGGTTACGGTGGAGTGAGCAAGAGGATGTTATCATGGATGTAGAAAACAAAAACCTTTTTGGTAAAGGCAACCTAGAGGGATACACAAATCACAAATGCGATCAATCAGTTCTGACAAATCTCGTAGCCAAGGGTAGGTACAATACAACTCCTATTCAAGAGGTAATGCACTACGTTAGTTATAATTACAGAGGGTAATATGATTAGTATAGTACTTACAATACACAACCAGGCAGATATACTACCATTTGTTTTTGAGGGAATAGATAAATCTAGTAATTTAGTAAAAGAATTTATTGTTATATTTGATGGATGCACAGACACTTCTGAGCAATGCTTTTCTAATTGGTACGTACCAAACACATATAGTTTTGAATTCAAAGTTCTTCATTTGCCAAATGTATTTGAAACCAGAGCTAACAACGCAGGACTAAAAGAAGTAACACAACCTTATGCTATTATTGTTCAAGATGATTGCGCAATAAAAGAATTCTTTTGGGACAAGCAATTACTAGAGCCTGCACTAAAATGGTCTAACGTGTTTGCAGTATCAGGTAGAAATGGTCACAGCATTATTCCTAGTGGTGACATAGTAGATTATACAAATGTAGTTGGTTGGGGAACAAACAAGAATGACCCCAATAAATTCTATGTTAGTCAAGTAGTAAACAGAGGCCCACTACTTCTAAAGATGGAGGTAGTAAAGCAACTAAATTATTTTGATGAAGCATTTGTACCGCAGAACGGTGATGACCACGATCTGTGTTTGAGAGCTTATAGAGAAGGATATATCTGTGGGTGTCGCCCAATTGACTTTGTTTCAGAAAGAGATTGGGGTGGTACACGCAAAGGTAACGGTAAGTGGATAGCTGACGCGATAGATAAGAACATGCGTATCATTCACAATAGATATATTGATTTAATCTCTAGGGATTATCCTGTAGAGGAAAGGGATCTATGAACATAAAGGAACTAATAACAAGACCTAACCCGGTGATATTTGAGATAGGTTGTAATGATGGATCTGATACAGAAAAGTTTGTAGCTGATTTTCCAGATGCAACTATTTATTGTTTTGAACCAGATCCAGAAACCGTAAAAAGATTTCTAGAAAGAAAGCTAAATGTAAAATTATATCAGGCTGCTATTTCTGATGTAACTGGCTTTACAACATTCTCTCCTAGTAATAACAATGGTTTATCCGGCTCTATTGTAAATCCAAAGATACATCTAGAAGTATATCCACAAGTTAAATTTATTGCACCAATAGAAGTTGCTACTTATTCTTTAGATGATTTTGTTTCTGCTGCTGGAATTGATTTTATAGATTTCATTTGGGCAGACGTACAAGGCGCTGAAGAAAAGATGATACGTGGTGGAATGAACACACTTACTAAGAAAGTAAAATATTTATTTACTGAATTTAGTAATGTGGAACTTTACGAGGGCGCTCCTACACTACCAAGAATATTGGAACTATTGCCAAGCTTTGAACTTGTTGAAGTTCCCTGGCAATGGTGGGCAGATGGGAATTGTTTACTAAGGAATAAGAACCTATGAATATTTTAGTAACTGGTTGCGCAGGATTTATCGGTAGTGTAGTTACAGAGCATCTAGTAAATGCTGGTCACGCCGTTATCGGGGTTGATAATTTTCAAAGTTCATACAGAGAGTCTGTACACCCCAAGATCAAATTCTACGAAGGAAGCATTGGTAATGACAATCTGCTAGGTGCTATTTTCAGAACAGAGAATGTGGATCTAGTTTGTCATCTAGCAGCAGAAAGCGTGATAGGTAAAGCAAGCTCTGATCCATACATTTTCTTTAGAGACAACGTTGAGTATGGAATGAGATTGCTAGAGGCCATGCGCTGGTATAACTGTAATAAGTTAGTAATGAGTTCTACGGGATCATCTTATGGTGAGCCTGTATACTTACCAATGGATGAGCAACACCCGCAAAATCCTATAAATGCTTATGGAGAATCTAAGTACATTTACGAACGTATTATAAAATGGTATGCTAAATCCTACGGGCTAGAATACATGATGTTCCGCTACTACAACGTTGGTGGTGCTACAGAAATGAACGGCGAGAGAAGAAGAAATGAAACTCGTCTAGTTCCAGTAGCGCTGAAAGCTTTGTATGAAAATTTAGCTATGACTATTTACGGAACGGATTACCCAACTAAAGATGGTACTGCAATTAGAGATTATCTCCACGTAAAAGACGTAGCACAGGCACATCTACTGGCTATTGAAAAACTAGTAGCCGGTGATAAGAATAAGATATACAACCTGGGTAGTGAGAAGGGGTTTACTGTATACGAAATACTTTCACGCATCCAGGTGTTATCTGGAAAAAACATAGCTCTGCTTTCTGGCCCAAGAAGACCAGGAGATCCAGTTAGCCTAGTAGCGTCAAGTAAATATGCGAAAGAGGATTTGAAATGGAATCCACAATACTCAGATCTAGATACAATCCTAGAAGATTCTATTTCATGGTATGAAAGGAAGATGAGATGATTATTTCTGCAACTCCTTTGAGGGTGTCTATTATTGGTGGAGGAACAGATTTACCCGAATGGTTTATAAAAAATACGGGGTGCGTAGTTGGATCATCTATTGATAAATATGTCTACGTAATTGTCAATAAAAGATTTGATGATAAAATTTATGTTGGGTACACTAAACAAGAAATCGTAGATTCTGTGGATGAGATACAACACGATCTGATAAGAGAAGCAGCAAAAGCAGCGGGACTAACAAAAGGTTTTGAAGTAAAAACTATGTCGGATGTTCCATCAGCAGGATCAGGATTAGGATCGTCTAGTGCATATCTTGTTGGTTTACTAAACGCCTTCTACCACTACAAGAATAAACCCAAAGAAAATAAATTACTTGCGTATGAAGCTTTTGTTATAGAAAGATATTATCTTAATAGAAGCGTTGGTATGCAAGATCATTTACTCTGTGGCCTAGGTGGACAAAACAGAATTACATTTACTGATGATCTACCGACTTGGGAAGAAATAGAACTTAGAAAAGACAATCTATTTATGCACTACACTGGCATTACTAGAAACGCAAATGATATTCTAAAGCAACAAGTCTTGAGTGTAGAAGAAAAATACTCTTACTACGCAGAGCTATCTGATAAAGCTATTCAATTTGAACAATCTAATTTAGAGACAATACTAAAAGCAGGATGGGAAATCAAGAAAGCCCTATCTCCTGACATTTCTAATGAGGCTATTGAACAGATGATTGGTGTCGCTAGTGGGGGTGGTGCAACAGCTTGGAAGATTTTAGGTGCTGGTGGTGGAGGCTTTCTACTATCATATGTACCAAAGGAAAACCAAGAAAGGTTTTCATTGGCAATGAGAGACTATAAAGAAATGCCATTTGCTTTTACAAATTATGGAACAAGGATTATTTATAATGGATTATAATATTAAACTTATTGCAGATAAAATCGCTAGTTGTAAAGGGATTGTTTATACCTGCGGTAATGGTGGTAGTTCTTCTACGGCTTCACACTTCACACAAGATCTAATAAAAGCCTGCCAAATTCGTTCCATTTGTCTAACAGATAATGTGCCATATCTTACTGCTGTAAGTAATGACGATGATTATGACAATGTGTTTAGCAGCTATTTGAAATTGTTCTGGCGTAAAGGCGATTTGCTTTTTCTGATTAGCGGTAGTGGGAACAGTAGGAACGTAATTAATGCCGCTGATGCTATGAGAGATGCTATAGAAACTATCGCTCTGGTTGGATTTGATGGTGGTCAACTAAAGTACTGCGTTGATTATTGTATTCATTCTGCTATCCATGATATGCGAAAGGCAGAAGATGAACATATGAAAATTATTCATCAAATTATTGAGAGTATTACCAATGGGACCGTTTGATTATTTTGATAAAATCTATTGCATAAATTTAGATAGTAGACCAGACAGATGGGAATTGGCTAAGGAAGAATTTCAAAAGGCTTGTATACTTGATCGGGTAGAAAGGTTCTCAGCGGTAGCTATGCCAGAAAATCCAGCGAGAGGTAATCATCTTAGTCATGCACAATGTATTAGAAAAGCTAAAGAAGCTGGTGCAAAAAATGTTTTAATTTTTGAAGATGATATTGAATGGCTAGACAATCCACTAGAATTAAAAAGAGTTATTCCAGAACTAAAGGAATGGGATCTTCTTTATCTAGGTGTGAATACAGAACGGGTTTGTTATCAAGAAAGTTATCACCTTGCTAGGTTAACGTTTGCTTACTCTACGCACGCCTACGCAATAAACAATACACTATTTGATACGCTTATTGAATTGAATGAAGACCCGAAGACATTACATAACGATGTAAGAATGTCAGATGAAATTGTACCCAAGTACAAATGCTACGCTACCATACCCCTACTGGCAGGACAAAGAAAAAGTTTCTCTAATGTTATGAATACGGTGATGGATTCAAATCCAGTATTTCTAAGTCGTTTTAAAGACAACCTAGTAACCAAACAATTTCCTGTAGCTGAACCTACCTTTGTCACATTTATTATTCCAACAATGGGTAGAAGCACACTAGCAAGAACAGTTGATAGTATCATAGCACAATCAGCGTGGAACTGGAAAGCGATTGTAATGTTTGATGGTAGAGATCCAAACTACAGCACAACTAACGATCACGTTTCTATTTATAAAAGAGAACAGAAAGGTCACGCCGGTCTAGTTAGAAATGATGCCATGAAGTATGTAACTACAGATTGGATTGCCTTTGTTGATGATGATGATTGGGTAACTGATGATTACGTCCACACGCTCATGCGTTATGCTAATGATTACGATGTAGTTATATTTAGTTATAAGGACGTAACTAACGGTAATGTTCAGCCGCCAAGTAGTCACAGAGACTTTGTATACTGTAATGTTGGGATTAGTTTTGCTGTAAGAACAGACTTTGTTATAAGAAATAATATACAGTTTCCAGCGTTCTCTACGGAGGATTTTGGTTTCTTAGATGCTTGTAGAAAAGCGGGTGCTAGATATATACTTACCCATGAGATAAAATATTTAGTGGGTGGAATTGGTGGGTGGAGAGAAAGGAATTAATATGTTGACTTTGTGTATACCAACTTTAACAAGATATGATTTGCTAAAGACTTGTATTAAATCAGCAGAAAATGGAAATGTAAAACCAGATAAATACTTGGTTATTGATAACGGAAGCAGATTAGATTTCAAACATCCCAAGGTAGAAGTTGTTTCCTTTGGTAGAAATATTGGCGTAGCTGCGGCTTGGAATTATTTTATACAGAACTCAGATGATAATAGAATTATTTGTAATGACGATATTGCTTTTTATCCTGACTCAATTGAAGAACTTATGAAGTATCACACAGAAGATGTGATCACATGCTCCAACGGTCTAACAACAAATGCGTTCTCTTTGTTTGTTATCAGTAATTTTATTATTGATAAGGTCGGCTTATTTGATGAAACCATTTCTCCAAACTATGCCTACTATGAGGACAATGATTACTATAGAAGAATGCAGCTATTAGGTTACAATCTAAATAAAGTGAAGGCATGTAACGTAGGGCACTATTCAAGTGCTACACTTAAATCCTACAACTCTCAACAAACAAGAGAGCATCATATGAGATTTAATATTGCTACTGAAAACTATGTAAAGAAATGGGGAGGACTTCCGGGGAAAGAAATTTATACCGTACCGTATAATGGGAAAACAATATGAACAATGCTATTGGAATAGATGTGAGTACATGGCAAGATAATTCACAAACTCCACAGAGAATTGATTGGACAAAACCAAAACTCTATGATGTGAAGTTTGTAATTAATCGTGCTGTATTTGGTACTCTAACTGACGAAGATTTTTATTATAATTTCGCAGAACAAAAAAGATTAGGATATATTAGATCTGCTTATGGGTTTTTAGATTATAGAACTACTGCCCCTACGATTGCAGATCAGGCAAGAGCATTTGTCAACGTACTCAAAAGCGATCATGGAGATATGCCACTTGTATTTGTAGATTTTGAGCAAGCCAATTCTAACTGGCCTACTCTACCATCGAGAGGAGTATGCCTATCGATGCTACAAACTTATATGGGCATTGTAGAAGATGGGCTAGGAATTCAGTGTGGTTTGTACACAAGCCCAAAACATATCAAATATAATTTATCCCTATTCTCTGGTGATACCTGCTTAATCCCTGTACCAGATTGGCTAAAAGATAAGAACCTGTGGGTAGCTGCTTGGCCTTCTGTTCCGGCGGGGGAAGATACGGAAGACTACATTGAGCGAACCGGGTGGCAACCGAACCTATATGGTCAGTGGGACTACTGGACTTTCTGGCAATACGGTACACCCGCAGAAGGTTTAGGAATGGGAATGGAAAGCAAAGAAATAGATAAGAACTATTTCATGGGTACCGAACAAGAACTAAAAGAATTCTGTAACTTAGATGATGATGGAGATCCGATAAAAATGTGGGAAAATAATGTAATGATCGCTTCCTTTGATAAAGCCAGCACATACAACTCACCTACAAATGTAGACTTTGTTGCTCTAAAGGCTGCTGGTTTTGACGCTGTAATGTTGCGGGCCGGAACTTCAGATGATAGATTGAACTACGATGACCCTAGTGCAGATTATGTACCTGATACCAGATTTCCATCGTTCTTCAATGCTGCTACTGCTGCTGGATTACGAGTTCTTATTGACTATGATTTCAATGCAATGCTAGATAGTACCAGAGGTTATGATGGTTTTTGGACACTAAGACATATCAACAATCTACTTAGTGGTGGATTTAAGCCTGCTGCTGGTGGGGCATTGATATTGAATTGTGAAAGAAATACTTGGTATGAAAGCATTGCTTTTAAAACTTGTACCTCCAATATGTACGGCCAAGATTTACGTAGTGTATTCGATGCTATCTGGACACAGTTTAGATTAGTTCCAGGTGCGAGAACCGGTACTTGGTTTCTAAACAAAAAGGATGAAGGTGGTGTAGTTATTAGTTCACAGTTACCCTGGTTAGATAAAGGCGAAGCTAATGTACCTATGTTCTTAGTTAGACTAAAGAAACCCATTGGTACATTCTTTACCGGTAATGTCCACGATCTAGTCGCTGATGTTCCTGATCCTACTACAACTTATATTACTGTTGATGGTAAACCAGTAAAAGAACAATCTCTATACCTATACTTCGGTAATCAAACTAAGTGGAAAGGTTGGGAAGTTGCCTGGGTAAAGAACAATGCTGTAAAGGATGCTCAGGGAAATCTAGCAGTATTTAGAGCGATCATTTGGGATGGAGATAAGAAAGCGTTTAATACTTACTTCAATTTCCCCGCTGTCAATCCAGATCCAGATCCTGACCCCGATCCAGATCCAGAACCAAATCCCGAACTAGAAGCAAGAGTAAAAGAACTAGAAGATGATATGGCACTACTTAAGTCATCTCTAAAACCATTTGTAGAAAGCTAAATAATAAGGGGGAGAATTATCTCCCCCTAAAGGAATTTTATGGCATTAGTAGAACGTGTAACACATGAAGATTTATTATTGTATGAGATACTTAGAAATCCAATACTTTGCACAGAGTTCCTAGAGAACTTTGATAAATTACCTACAGAAGAACCATTTGAATTAACTTGGTATCAAAAAGATATTCTAGGAGATTTCAATAGTTACATTTCTATAATTGCTGGACGTTCAGCAGGTAAAACAGTTTCTCTAGTTTCTATTATTCGTTGGATCTTAATTTATAAAGTATTTCCTACGGATTATATTGTTTACTTGGTTCCGAGTAAGGTGCATCTTGAACCGGTGTGGTCAGGCTTGGTTAGAACATTTAGATCGAATACACTTCTAAAACATTTCATTGCTCCTAATTCTGGTATCAATTCAAGCGACTTTAAAATAACCCTGCTAAATCAATCCGTGCTGTTATGTCGTATTGCTGGTCAAACCGGTACAGGCGTTAGCGTCATCGGTCTACACACACCATTCTTTATGGTAGACGAAAGTGGTTATCAGCCTTGGGGATCATGGATTGAACTTCAGCCAACAATCAATACCTTTACTCCTGGATTTAGATTGATGGTATCGGGCGTTCCAGATGGGCGTAGAGAGAATTCTGTTTGCTATCATTGTGACCAAGAGAACTCTAGTTATTCCAAACATAGAATAAGCTCCGATATGAACCCTCGTCTAACAGAGGATGATCGACAACGAGCAGTTGAACAATACGGTGGGGATGACTCAGACGATTTCATTCACCTGTGGAAAGCTCAACACGGCAAACCTGTTTTCGCATTATTTGATAGAAACTCTTTCGCTTTTAATAGTGATCCGGTGTACAAGCTAGTACTTAATGGTATTCAACTAGCTGATAATATTTCCGAGTATGTTTCTAGGGTGAGACTATTTCCAGGATTACCGGACAGAAGTGATCCAGTTATTATGGGAGTAGACCTAGGTTATACTGAACCAACTGCAATTGTTATTTTATATTTAGATCGTTTGGGAAGATTGCGCTTTCATGGTAGGATTAGATTAGAAAAGGTTTCATTCCCTGTTCAAAAAGGTTTCATTGATGAGCTAGATTCTAAATTCAATCCTGTTATTATTGGCGTTGACCGGGGTGGTGTTGGTATTCCAGTGACACAAGACTTGCTAGAGAACCTAGACTACGCACACAAGGACTACCAAAAAAGATTGATACCGATTGATTTTTCTTCATCGTTAGTTATTGGTATTGATACAGAGGGTAATGAAATAAAATCTAAAACAAAGCCGTTTGCTACTTCAATTCTACAAGAGTACGCAAACAATCACAAGCTAGTCTTTACCCATACAGATCTTGAAATGGTATCAGAACTAGAAAGAATGACCTATACAAAAACTCCTACGGGAGACATTGTATATAGAACGATGACAAACAAAGGTGGTAAAAAAGGCGAAGACCACTTTACTTCTGCATTACTATGTGCAGTATTAGCCTACTATCTCAAAAACGATTTTATGTCTTATAAGCCTCAAACGGTAAGGCTTGCAAGACCTGGCTGGTTTTAAACTATGGAAATCAAAGCACAATCAGAATCTAATGTACAAGATCCAAATGCACAGCAGTTTATTACGTTAGCAAAAGCTGCTATTAATACATTGAGTGGTGGAACAGCGTCAAACCCCTGGACACCATCTGATGTAGATAAACTTGAGATTGATACTCCTGATTATGTTAAACTTATCAAGGCTTGTAGATTCTTCTACAAGAAAGATCCACTCGTTTCTTCTACAATAAACAAGCTAGTAGAAGTTGGTATCAACAAACTTGAGTTTAATAAAAACGGTTTATCAGAAAACGAATTCAGAATTTTCACTTCTATGAAAGATATGCTAGAAGAATTTGCTGAAGTCATGGCGCTAGAATTTTTAATTTCTGGTTTGGTTGTACCAGAAATTAAATATGCTAGGGCAGATAAGAATACAATAAAACAATTAGGTATCAAGAAGTACGATACTCTAATTCTACCTGCTACTATGTTTATTAGAGATCCAGAAACGATCAAGATTAAACAGAGTCCATTTGCAGACAAGCCATCTTATTTCCTAAAAATTCCAGCAGAACTTATTTACTTTATTATGAATAATGGTAAGTACTCTGATGGTACACAGGATAAGCAGGCTTGGGAAATGTTACTTGCACTTTATCCAGAGTTTGTAGCACTCGTAAGAAGTGGAAAGAAAGAAATTCCAATAGAAGATGATCATCTAATATTCCGCAGAAAGGTACAACCAAATGATCCATATCCAGTTCCTTATTTATCCGCTGCTCTAGAATCTCTAAAGCACAAAAGAAATCTAAGAAGAATGGATTATGCAATTGCCTCTAGAGTTATTGGAGCAATTCAACTATTCAAACTAGGGAGTGATGAATTCCCTGTTACAGAAGATAATGCTGAAGATCAGTTTGGTGCTATCAAAGATCAAATGCTTTGGCGTGATTATTCTGGAAAAGATATAGAAAGAATTTTCCAATTGTTTGCTAACCATACACTAAACATTGAGTGGGTTGTTCCAGACACACAGGCAATGCTAGATGAACAAAAATACATCAGCGTAAATCAGGACATTATCTATGCACTTGGTTTTCCAAGAGTATTGATTACTGGTGAAGCTGAAAAGACAGGTACCAGTGATCCTCAGTATGCCATGATGAGTCCATCTAGAACTATGGAGAACTTTAGAAAGCGCGTACTAGATGTACTACAGGATATTGTAGATCAGGTAGCCGAACAGAATAAACTAAAGTCTTCTCCTGAACTTAAGTTCAAGCCTCTAACTCTATTCGATCACGCTACACTTCTAAAGAGTCTAGCCGATCTATACAATGCTGGTAATATTTCTAGACATACCTACGCTTCTGAACTTGGCTACAATTGGGATGACGAAGCAGAACTTAGAAAGGCAGAACAAGAAAAGATTACTGAGATGGGTATTGATGCTTTTGCTCCAAGACCATTTAGCAATCAACCTGGGCAAGAAGGCGGAGAGCAAGGTCCAAAAGATGCTGCTCCTGATAAGACTAATAAATCAAAGCCTAGTAACGTAAATAACAATTCCAATAACAAGAATGGTGACAATTAATGTAATATTGGGTCATTATTTTAGTTTTATGGTATAATATTAATATATAATGATGAAACAATCATTTTATAGAGGTATAATGGACAGTGTAAATTTTGACATTAAAGAATTCGAATTTGTTACCGATGGAGATGGCGAGGGGGAAGCTTTTGCTTCCGTCTCCTTGAACCCCACCTTCCGTTGGTGCAAGTTCGTACTAACAGATGATTTACCAAATGCTAATAGACAACGAATTCCGCAAGAGGAGTTTGATAATCTTATTAGAACAGGCATTAATGCTCCAATCAAAATGGCCGCAGGAGAGATCAAGCAAGGCCACGATAACTCCATCCCGCTAGGAGTTATCACCCACCTAAAGAGAGAAAACAATTATGTGAAGGGGTTGGCTGCATTATGGTCGCTCGAAAGGCCGGAGGACGTTGAACTAATCAAGCAACGTTATGACGAAGGCAAGCCATTAAATCTTTCTTGGGAAGTTCTTTATAGTGATGCTGAAGTAGATGAAAGTGGCGTAACTGCTCTGCGCAATACTGCTCTAAGGGCTACTACTTTTGTAGGTATGCCTGCATATGCTGGAAGAACACCTATCCTAGAAGTTGCTTCAGTCAAGGAGGGAACCCAGGAGGAAACAGATTCTAATTTGGAGGATACTAAGTTGGAAGAACTAGAACAACTAAAGGCGCAGGTTGAAGAACTAACCGCCTCGCTTGCTCAGAAGTCTAGTGAACTTGATGAACTAAAGGCGCAATTTGATGCTATCAATGCTGAAAAAGAAACCTTAGCTGCGTTCAAGAAACAGATTGATGATGCAAAAGCTGAGGAAGAAAAGTTCTCTGCAATTAAAGTTAAATTTCAAGAAGCAGGTTTAGAAAGAACAGAAGATTATTTCTCTGGCAATCGTGATAAATTACTAGCCCTCGATGAAGGCGCACTTGAATTCATGATCCAAGATCTAGTTGCTTTTGCCGCTTCACAGAAGGTTGCTGAAAGTAAATCTTCAGTGATCCTTCCCCCACTCAGTAATAACAATGACAAGATTGATCCAAAAGATCTTGGTCGAAGACTTCGCAATAGATAATAGGAGTTTAAAATAAATGGAGATCAATAAAGTTAATGGCGACATCAAAGGTGTCGTGCTAACTCAAGATATTGTTGAAGGGCGCTTTGTATGTCTAACCAGCCACAGTTTCAATGCTGACTTCGGTTCTCAGACCGACCTACCAGGCGTAAAGCTTCCTACCACAGCAGATGAAGCTAAGCGCGCTCGTTTCATTCTAACCTGGGCAGTAGACAATCGCACACCCCCATACTACAATCCTCAACCAGCTTATGCTTGGTCACTAAGACGCGGTGGATTTGGTGGAGCAGCTAATGTTCCATTCTCCGCAACTGTTTGGCTAACCTATCCTGGCTATCAGGACGGTGTAACAATTCCTTCCGGTACCTCAGCTCTAGCTTTTGGTGCTGGAACATTTACTGTACCATCCGGTGCATATGTTTATAACGCCAGCCTACAGACTCCAGGGGCAGCCCTCGCAGTTTCGTACTCGGGCGCTTACGCAGGTATGTTGGAATATACAGCCACTTGGGATGCTTCCGTTGTTGTAGCAGTTGTTGATGAATACAATAGCTCAACCGGGGATTTGACTGTTTCAACCAGAGAGTTCTAATAAATAAGTGGAGGCTTTTTAAAACATGGATGCTGAACTAAAGCAATCAGTTGCTTCTCTAATGAAAGATGCAAAACAGAGAGAAGCTTTTTCTGAAATGATGGTTGAATATATCGACCCTCAGCACATTACTACAGACTTTGTAGGTCTACTTCTAAATGCACGCGCTATGAAACCCGGTGACTCACTTGTGAAGAAAGTTCGCAAGGGCATTAGAGTTCACACTCTAGTTCCTGGATCGATCCCACTATCCAGTGAAATCACTGTGTCAGAACGCATGAACTACATTCTCGATGGTAGCATCGTGAGTGTAACTGCTAATGAATGGGAACTACAATCAGGTGAACTTGGCACCGTTGATAGCATTCGCAATGAAATGCAAGCTAAGCTACGTGACCACTTCATGAATAAAGTATTCACCGCCCTAACCACAATCTGGACCGCTGTGAATACTCCTAGTAACTTTACCAATATCGGTTCCTCAGTAACCAAGACAGCGCTTGATGATATGATTGAACACATCAATCAGACTACACCAGGGGCTAAGGCTATTGTTGGTACTCGCGCTGCTCTACAGCCCATCATGGCATTTGTTGGTTGGGATAGTTTCTCATCGACCAATGCAATGATTGATGGTATTGCTGAAGAACTCCGCAGAACCGGTTGGGTTGGTCAATATCTTGGTGTACCACTAGTGGTAGTTCGCCAGGAATATGACAATCCAGAAGATTACAACAAACTAATTCCAGAAGACAAGATCCTAGTTATTGGCGAAAATGTTGGTGAATTTGTCACCTTCGGTGGACCACAGGCAAGTGAATGGACTGATCCAAAACCAGTTCCTCCACAGTGGTACTTCCGCCTCTACCAGCAATATGGTATGATTATCGACAATGCTCAGGGTATTGGTGTTCTAAAGGTTGCATAATTTATTTCGGTAAGTTTGAAAAGGGGCGGGTATTTTTTGAAAACGCCCGCCCCTTTTTATTTTAAATAAAAGAAAGGAATTTTCTAAGGTATGAATAAACAATATGATCCAGAAGTTTTCTCTGCTATGCAAACTGGTGATCCAGTAGCTACATATCAGAAAACTATTTTGGCAAAGGTTAGTATTTTGGTTTTGAATCCATTTACAGGCGCACCAGAAGAACTACTCTTATACGGTAAACCTGGGGAAGAAGAATCAATTATTAGAACTTGGTCAGTAGCGGAAGATGTTTTCTTCAAGCGAATGAATAAAAGACATTTTACTAGTGGCGTTATTATCAAGAAAGAATCAACTCAGGTAGTGGAAGAAACCACTTCTCTGGAACAATCTAGTGATGAAGATCTACTAAAAGTTGTGAACAGTAAATTCTATGCCCTTCAAAGTGTTCTAAATAAAACTGAATCAGAAGCACTAGTAAATAGAATTCTGACTATTGCCAGGGAACAGGAAAAATCTGAGAAAATTATTAAAGCAATTGAAACTCGCTTGGCTGAGATTCAGTCTGCTCAACTCCCTTCAATGGAATAATAGATAAATGGCAACTACGACACTAGATTACCTAATACCAGAATTGAGACTTAAGATAGGAGACTTTACTGAACCCTATCGCTATTTGGATCAATGGTTAATTGTGGCATTGAATCTTGGCGCTAAAAAACTTCAACGGTATAACAAATCGAAATACCTAATTGATTCAAGTAATCTAGTTTCAAGAAATCCAAATAGTTTAATGTTTAGCACAGATGAAGCTACTGAGGGAGTAATTGAAAAGAAGGATGAATATATTTTTATTGTTATGGCAGCCTTTATTATTCTAGAAGGATCTTTAGAGAATTCTGCCTGGACAACAACTTCTTGGAGAGACGCAGAAATTAGTTTCAGTAACTTAGAATCTGGAAGACTAAAAGAAGGTGGGCTAGAAAGAATGATGAAAGAATTAGATGATCTTCTACTAGCTCCTACAAAACGTTTAGCTACTCCTGAGAAACAATCTCTCCCAGGATATTTGAATAACGATTACGAGAGAACAGGAGATTATTAATATGCAATTAAGTGGTCAAATTACAGTTTTACAAACTTCCACTAAAGGACCAGACGTTAGTGGAAATATGTTCTTACTAAAGCCACACCCATCCAATACTGTAACTGTGTGGGTTGGTAATGTGGATAATGTTGTTACATCTGGCAATGGCTATCCAATAGCTTATGATGCTTCACCAATCATAGTACAAATAACTAATTTAGAGAGTTTATATTTTCTAAGTGGGAGTACAGGACAAAAGATTTGTTGGCTAATATTGGAGTAAAATAGTATGAACAAGAAACGCTTACTACCAATAGTAGCTAATAATATACTAACAACAACTCCGATCAGTTGGTTGTTACGAGATGAATTTTTAACTAATCTACCGGCAAGTGGTATAAATAATACACCAGCAGAGCCGGGACCAGGAACAAGAACTGTCATTGATACTAATAATATAATTAGTATAAATTCAGGAAACTTAATTATTAATGGAACTTCGGCGGCAGGTGATAGATTTTACTTGGATGGGATTACACGAACAGCAGGAAGAATTTTATTCTTTACCGTACCAGTAAATACTAGTCATGCTACTAATAGCACAGATACAATTGGTTGGGCAAATGCTACTGCTGCGGGGTCAGTGGGGCACGCAATTGACACATCAACTGCATCAGGAAATTTTGTTGCAAGAGATAATGGTACTGCTGCGGGTCCGGTTATGATTTCCCAAGCACTTCCTTGGAAAATTGCTATTGTACTGAGAAGTTCCGGTGCATTTTGGTTTTATAAAGGCGAATCAACAGGCAATAAGTGGGTCTTTCTTTGGTTATCTTCGCTAAACAACAGCGCAACAATGTATCCAAAAATAAATATGAGCGCTGCCAATGCAAAAAATTGGCAAGCAGGTTATTTTAGAGTTCCACTTAATGTGTGGCTACCAACCCCACTTGCATCTGATTCCTTTAATCGCTCTAACGGTGCATTGGGTAGTACAGATGGTGCGGCACATGCAGAGGCAAATGGTGGTGGTGGGTTGGCGTGGACAGGAGGTTCAACTTGGTCTATCAGCGGGAATAAGGTAATAAATACCCCCACACAAGGGATCGACACAGTTCTAAACGGAGGAATGGAAGATGGTGATCCTCCTACAAGTTGGGTCGCACTAAATACCCCCGTAACCCACGAAAGATCGAATGTACAGGCGCACAGTGGTTCTTATAGTGTACATGTTGTTACAGATGGCAACAGTGAAGGAACCCTTCAAGCTAATGTAACCCCCACTCAAAAGACTTGGTATTATTTTTCTTTATGGATGTACCGCGTTAATGGTTATACTTACACAACCGCTGGTAATTATAATTTCTTGAGTCCAACATTAAATACATGGGTAAATTTAAGGGGAGTTTTTAATAGTGGAACCTCGGTCAACTTTGGTGTTGGCAATGACGGAACAACCACTGGTGAAATGTATATAGATGATGTGGTTGTAAAACCTCTCAATATAGCTGAACTGTTTTCGGGTCTAGTTACCGGATCTTCGGATGTTATTTCTGATGTAAATATAACTATTGCAAATACATCTCAAACACACTACCCAACCGGAATGGTTTTATGCTTGGACAATCCAAATAATCCGCTGAATTATATTGTTGCCTATGTTGGTGGCGACTCTGCTGGTGGAAGCTCTGCGACTCTTGCAAAATGCATAGATGGCGTAATAACCAACTTGGTTAATGGTGCCATTACTCCTGTTGCCAATGCCACTTTAAGAGTTATTAAAAACGGACAAAACATATCTATTTATTATAACAGTGTCATAGTGGGAACGGTTCAAACTGTTGGCGACAATGCGATTATAAACAATAAAATTCATGGAATGTTTGCGACTCATCCAGATAACTCCCTAGATAGCTACGCTTGTTGGGCAATCGGAAGCGAAGGGCAATATTCTCTACTTGATAAATACACAAAATAAGGGATTTTTATTATGCCAAAATGTTTGATGGTTTTACCGTTCTCAAATGGAAATATTTCCACTGATTTATCTAGGGTGGCAAGTTGGGTGATTGGCAGTTATGCTCCTCCCCCCGCTGGAACAGCGCCATATGTTTTAGTTTGGCTAGATGCCGATCAAACAGTAATTAATACCCTAACGGCAAGGACAGACTGTTTGTTTATCTGCAATAGAAATGATGATGGATCGTTTGAAACCGCCAATATAATGGCAACGGCAAGAAACGCTGTAAGAACGAAGATAGCCAACATGGGCTTTACTGGTTCTCAATATGGTCTTCTCAATGCCGCAATTCAATCAAGTCAAAATAGAACGGAGTTAGCTTACGCGCTTGCAACAAAAGCATTTTTTAGAGATGCAGATAAAACTCCTATGACACAAGAAGATGTTATGGGAACAAGACAAGGATAATAATGGATTGGTTAACTTTATTAAATGTTATTATTTTAATTTTATCGGACGAAAGCAAGCACTTCTTATTGGCCTTATTTTCGGGGCTGTTGGGGTACTGCTTGACTTCGATCATGTTGTTTGCGCCCTATTGGGTTTATCTCCGTTTGACCCGCAAAGTGGAAGTTTCGGCTGTCGTTTATTTCATGCTATTTATAGCGACGCTAGCTGGTATTTGCTTTGCGGTACAATCGCATATTTACTTGGATGGTTTATCTACATGGCTTACAAAACCATTAGGACCAGGACTTAATATTATACAGTAACGAAAGGATTAAATAATGGATAAAAGAATAAAGGTTTTATTTTGGGGTGATGGTGTTATTGAAACAGGGTTTGCAAGGGTATTACACTCAATCGCAAAATACTTACCCCAGGAGAAGTTTAATATTTCTTGGTTAGCGGTTAATTACTTTGGTGATCCTCACCCATATCATAATCTTAGGATTTATCCTGCTTCTTTGAAGGGGGATATTTATGGGCTGAAAAGAATTCCAGATCTAATTAATATTGAAAAGCCGGATGTTATTTTTATTCTAAATGATGCGTGGGTACAACATCCCATGCTCGATGCGATTAAACAAGCTTATGGTAATAATCCGCTGCCAAAAATTGTAAGCTATATTCCAGTAGATGCAAAAGATCATGATCCAGATTGGTATGCTAATTTTGATATTGTAACTCATCCGGTTGCATATACAGAATTTGGTAAAATTGAAATAATAAAGGCACGGCCTGATCTTGAGAATAAAATAAAGGTTATTAATCACGGGGTTGATTTGTCAGTATTTCACCCACTAAAGGATTCTAAAGAACAGGTCAAGAAAACAATTTTCCCTAACAGACCTGATTTTTATCAAGATAGCTTCATTGTTCTAAATGCGAATCGCAACCAACCTCGCAAGAGAATTGATATTACGATGGAAGCGTTCAAGCTATTCGCTGAGGGAAAACCACTAAACGTAAAACTATACTTACACATGGGAGTTCAAGACTCTCATATAAACATTAGTAAGATGGCTAGTAGATTGGGTCTAGCAGATAGATTGATTATTACTAGCCTTAGAAACGGTGTACAAACTGTAACCACTGAAAGGCTGAACCTAATTTATAATGCTACCGATGTGGGCATAAACACAGGTCTAGGTGAAGGATGGGGATTAGTAAATATGGAACACGCAGTAACGGGCGCACCACAAGTTGTGGCAGATAGTAGCGCCCTACAAGAACTTTATTATGATTGCGGCCTAACTATTCCAACTACCATGAGCTACACTCTAGATAATATTATGACCACTGGTATGCTTGTAAAACCAGAGGACACCGCTGAAAAGCTACAAATTCTATACGAAGACAAAGAGCTTTATAAGACATTATCAAAGCGCGGCGCAGCTAAGTTTTCTTCTCCTGAATATTCTTGGAGAGAAATTGCAAAACAGTGGGCAACTTTATTTGAGGTATAAATAATGCTTATTACCTTCCCTACAAACACTACAGAAGTGATCGATGCTATTCGCTCCGCAATTGGTAGAGAAGTCACCTTTTACGCTGAGTATAGTGTTCCTTGTTCGGCATGTACGCTAGATCCTGTCACTAATACTTCTACTAACTCTTTCTGTCTTGTGTGTTCGGGAGAAGGTTATGTTATTACTTACTCCGGTACGACACTCACTGGTCATGTGACACATTATCCATCAGAGATAATGCAATGGTCTACAGGGGGCCAGTACATTGAGGGAGATTGCAGAGTTCAAATTAAATACACCCCGGCTAATATTACCGTAGTTGATACGGCTTCCTATGCAATAATTGATGGAAAGAAATTCGATGTTAGAAAAAAAATCATGCGGGGGTTTAGGGAACTAAACAGGATCTTAATTGATCTTATTCAAAGACAATAAGAAAGGATTATATAATGGAATTCAAAATGGTTCAGAATGTTGAGACTGTAGATCTTATTCAGTTCATCAACAGGAAAAAGAAATTGCACCAGAGACTTCTTCTAAATGCTTTAGAGGAAGCTTTGGATGTGGGTTCACCAGAATACAAATTTTTGAGAAAGATTATCCTAGATAATACAAATGATTTTTCTAGATCGGTTGTAAGAACTATCTTTGGAGATTCTTTCGAGGGACTGATTAAGTAATATGTACAATGAATATATCCAAGCCATAAAAGATGATATAGCTGGATTGACTAGATTGAAAGACGCGGTAAGATATTTGAGTGCAGAGTATGAAAATCTACGGAGACTAGAAGAAAGTCTAAGTCAAAATGTTCAGCAGCAAGATGCCGCTTATCTAGCTTTAAAATCTGTTGAGCAGATGGCTATGGATATACTAGTTGAAGAAGGTATGGATGCTCTTGTCAAAACAAAAGAGTTTGATGTTCCTGTATTTAGACGAGGTTTTTTACAAGCACTACGAGATCCAGAAAATATAAGATTTAGAGTTTCCCAATCCGGGGCACTAATCGTAAGAATTACAATGAGATCTGCTGGTGACTTAGAAGATTATGCTGCCGCTATTGATAGTACTAGAGAGGATATGAGGATAAGTATTTACGGAAAAAGACCTCTACCGCCAGCATTAGCGTCTAAGATGTGGAAAGAAAAATATTACCAACCCGCTAGGGAAGGGACCACAGTTCCAATACCTAAAAAGAAAAAGAGCAAAACCGGAAGAACTAGAAAAGGTAAAGAAAGAAAAGACAAGACAGCAGAATATATTCGACAGTATTGGCAAACGATTGAAAGCAGAGCCGCCCGTTTTATGGGACTAGCTCCTTATTGGAGATTAATAAACGAAGGTACGCAACCTTTGAATAGTGATAGGGGCGGGAAACCATATCCTAGGATAAGAGCTACCAGGTTTATTGAGAGAACAATAAAACGCTTGAAGGAGCTTTATAATCAAGAGTTTAGAGAAGCTAATGAGAAGATTAGGGACTTACAAGAAACTAGAAGAAAAGTTATTAGTGCATCAAGATACTGTGAGCAAAGATTAGCCAAACTAGAAAGCATTTTAGAGAACAGACCTAAGAGAGTTGGAAGACGTGAAGCAGCTTCCAGAATCGTTTCTGACGATGAACTTAGGGAGTTCGTTGAACAAGAACTAGAAAGACAGCTTGGTTCTAGAATGAGTTTTGCTGACGCGGAAAGAATGAACAATCTTGTATATAACATTCTCAATAATTTGGAGGGACCAATAAAATTTGAATTAACTCAAACAGGTTCACCAGAAAGAGTTAGAGTTAGATACAGGGAATTACTTAATATCGTCAGAGAATTTAGGAGTCGACGTAGATAATGTGGCAAGAACGATTGGAAGATCTATCCGTATATTATTGGTTAAAGGATAAATTCTCTGCTTATTCCTTTATAACAATTGTTGATGGTTATCCTGAAAATGATTTAGTTATTCCATCTATTTCTGTAGAATGGGATAGCATTGAAGGCAGATACCATGAACTAGGTAATCGCAAAACTGTCAAGATACGTGATTGGTATATTGACATATTTGCTAAAAATAAATCACAGCGGGATGAAATTGCCTATAAAATTTATAATGATCTGGATGATGGAATACCAGTGTATGACTATAACGAAGGATTTCCAGAGCAGGGAGCAACACCAACTAGACTACACTCATTAATTCCAATAGAAAAGAAAATACAAAACATTAGAGTCGATCCAGAGCTTGTTGATGAATTGTATTACAGGGCAGTTGTAATCGTAACAACTGTCTATGATCAATTGTAGGAGGATATTTTTATCACATGGCGAAACGATTAAGCATCCCTTCTAAGGAGTTACAGCTTGTCGTCGTGGGACCAAAGGACTATTTCAAAGCTTCGAGAGTACAAAGACTATCAATTAACTCTGATATTCCTAGCACTATCGTTGATGAAATTGGTTCTGCTTCACACGCTGGCGAAGCAAAAGATACACCAAACGTAACTCTTAGCTTTTCGGCTTTTGACGTAAGTACTAAAATCTTCTCTGCCCTAACCGGCACAGATATGTCAACAGCCTACCCCGCTGCTGGTGTAGATATTTCTAGCCTAAGCGAAATTGATGCTATACTTTATGTAAAGAGTGATTCGGTTACCGACTACGTGAAATCAATCCACGCAAAAAGACTACAGATCAGAGACTTCTCATTCAGCTACTCGGTTGATGGTGAAGCTACTGAAGATTATACCGCTGTAGGCAGCGAAAAGAGAATTTTCGCTTATGATGTTGTGGTTGATAAGTTCACTACTGGCACTACTTCATTCACACTAACCCAAACCCCCGTACAGCTAAAGAATGGTAACTATGCTCTATCCGTAGTTCTTGACGGCGATTATCTAACTGAAGTTACTGGCACTCCTGCTACCGGTGAATACCGACTAGTTGATACTGCACTAACCACAGGTGATAGCCGAGCCGCCCAGGTACTCGTAGTGTATCATGCAAATCCAGCCGGAACCAATTGGGCTGATGTTGCTGATGCTACCATCCCTGCTGCTATTCGTGGTAGAGACGTAAAAATTCAATTAGCGGCCAACTCACTACCAAGAGTTCAAAGCCTTACTATCAACGGTAGCCTAAACACTACTCCTGTAAGAGAACTTGGAAATCGCGGTATTGTTGGTTATCAACGACAGGTTCCAACAGTTGAAGGTACACTAACCGTACTTGATACTGACAACGAACTAGTCAACCTACTAACTTATGGTACTACAACTACTTCAGGTATTGTTGAATGGACTCCAGGAGAAGGTTGCGTCACCAGTGGTATTTCACTATCGGTGCAACTACTTGATCCTTGCGACGACTCCTCACCTTACACTGTTCTCAAGGAAATCTATCTTGACAGCATTGCAGTAGTTGGAGATGCTTACTCTGTAAACGTAAACGGTGACACTCAGCTTCAGATCAACTTCAGATCTCTAACTGCTCACTGTGTCGTGTACAGCGGTGCAAAACCCTAACAGTTTAATATACTAAGGCTTTGAATAAAGGATTAGTCTAACAAGGTACGCCGAGAATCTTTTTAATTCATTAGACTGATTCTCGGCGTTTTTATTTTAATTACGAAAGGAAAAAGGCATGTTAAGTCCAGAGAAAAACGACATTGATATTTCTAAACTATTCCATTGGGGAGATAAGTTTGAAATATTTGATAAGTATGGAAAGAAAATAACTGATGTTTATATCAGATTAGTTGGTGATGCAGATCTGAATAGAGCAAGAACTTTTGCTCTAAGAAAGAGTGCTGAACTTAGAAAGAAACTACGGACAGAGGATACAGACGAAAGACTAGCCTTTATTGCATCTATCTTCGATGTTGAAGAAAAAGAAGACCTAGTTCAGTTTTTGAGAGTTCTAAATACTAGAAGTTTTGCCCAGGAAGCAAACAAAGAAGTACGCATTCCTGTCCCAAGAGAACCACGATCAGACGCTTCTCTAGAAGAACAAGAAGCTTATCAAATTGCAGTAGATGAACATGATAGAAAAAGAATGGATGCAATTAGTGAATATGTTTATGATAAGCTAGACGATCTTAGTAAACAATTACATAATAAAAGTGAAGATCAACTAAGAAGACAATATGAAAAAGAAATGATCAACGAACTTTGTGAAAGAGAAATGATTGCAAAGTTTAAGGATTATTGCGTATTTCTAGCAAGCTTTAAGGATGTTAATTTTAAAGAAAGGTTTTTTGAGACTTTTGATGACTATGATAATGTGCCTACAGAAATTAAGATGCAATATCATACAGCATATGATAGTCTAGAAATCAATGTGGAAGAACTAAAAAAATTGCTAGGAGCAACGCCATAGTCTCTATATGGGAAGTGTCCAAGGCGTTGCAAATCCCGCTAGACACAAAGATAAAAGAGTTAAGAGATGTTCCCTTTACTATTTCCTTTGTGATTAGAAAGCGGCAACAGATCGATAGTATTAACGAACTACCAAAAGAAAAACGTCCAAGTGATGAACTCATTTGGAATGGGACTTCTGAAGAACTTGAAAAATGGTACGATGGCATTTTCAAGAATAAAGAGAAAACAACAGCGGAGCTAGTCTTTTCAGACTCAGAGATTGAGAGATGAATGAACAATTAATACAACAAATTCAAACTTTAATAGCCCAACTCGAACGGGAGAGACAGGCGTTACAAGAAGGTTCATCGGCGTATAGTACCCGTACTAGACAAATCAATGCGTTTGCGTCTGACCTTCAAAGATTAACTGGACAGGCAAGCGCATCTGCTAAAGAAATAGGAAGACTTACTGCACAATACGAGAAGTTCTTTGCTGCTCTCCAAGCTGGACAAAATGTTCAAGTACGCCTTGGTGGTGGGTTTAGAACTAGATCAGGACAATATAACACAGAGTTTACTCCTGGAGCCGCTGGCGTGGGCGTGGGTGGAGCCTACACTAATAACGGCCCTGACTTTGATGCTGACGCTTTTGCCAACATGGGAGGAAACACAAGAGCCTCCTCTGCTGGTGGCGCATTTAGAGTAGAAAGCGACGTAAACGAAGATTTAAAGAACGCTAATGCAAAGGCCAAAGATAGCACAAAAGAAGCTGAAAAACTAAAAGCGGAAAGGGCAAAACGAAAAAAGATACTAGAAGAAGAAGCTAAAGCACGTTACGCCGGACTAGGAAAAATTCTTCCTGGTGGGGATGAGTCTGCCCAAAAGATCGGAGCAAGAGCCGCCGCTTTAGGATTCAAGCCAGAAGATTTAAAATCTATTAGTACAGAAGCTTCTACTGGAATTAGTAAAGTAAAATTCCAAATGGAAACTATGGAGGGTGTATCTAAAAGTGCTACCTTTACTGTAGATAAATTTGGACAGGTACTAGTAGATACTCAAAGAAGATTTCAATCTTTTGGTACAGCGATTGCTAAAGACATTGTAGAATTTACTAAATGGTCAATTGCCGCAGCCGCTGTTTACGTTCCACTTCAAAAGCTTAGTGAACTTACAGAGCTAATGATAAAGAATGAATCAGCCTTGGCAGACGTTACTGTTACCCTAGCAAATTCTACTAAAACAGTTGGCGAGATTTTTGCAGCAGCTAATGATATTGCTCAACAAACTGGTGAAGAACTATCGGGTGTTATTGAGGCTTACAATCTAGCCTATAGAGCAACTGGTCAGATTGCCGATGAAAATGAAAGATTTATTACAACAAATAAGTTACTAGCCGACTCCATTATACTATCAAAATTGTCAACGTTGGATCAGGCTCAGGCGATTGACACTCTTTCTGCCGCTATAAAACAAACCAGTAATGATATGACTAAGGGTACTGATCTACTTGATAAGTGGGTAAAAGTTACCCAAGTAGCCAATGTTGATCTATCTACTCTAGCTACTGGTTTTGCTGTGGTCGGGGAAGCTGCGGATAGTGTTGGTCTAAAGACAGAACAACTAAGTGCAGTTCTAGCGATTATTGCTGAAACTGGTGTAGCCTCTGGTAAAGAAGTTGCTAATACAGCAAGGGCTATGGTTGCTGGTTTTCAAACTGATACCGCTGTAAAAGCTCTAAATTCATTAGG